>Ga0153996_1000166_pt1 | contig 34251 bp, 32 predicted proteins | sample TSNC080MetaG_FD_104728 | JGI IMG/M metagenome (GOLD analysis project Ga0153996, IMG submission 104728) | Attine ant fungus gardens microbial communities from North Carolina, USA - TSNC080 MetaG | ecosystem: Host-associated > Fungi > Mycelium > Unclassified | place: USA: North Carolina, Lumber...
ATCAAAGTGAATATCCTTATATTTGATTAGTTTATTCAAAGATTTGAAATGCATAATGTTCCTCCACATAAAAATATGTTATTAAATTTGATTTATTAATTAGATTATATCATTTATGATTATTAAAACAAACAAATATCATGTAAATGAAAACTTTCAATACTAAAAACAAAAAAAGTAATGCCTATCCTTAATGCAATATAAAGATTATCATTACTTTTTCTATTATTTTATTTATCAAATGAACAACAACAGTATCAAAACAGTATCATTCAATTATTAACTATCTAAATAACACTGATTATATCAATATAATTCTCATTTAACAGCCTACTCCCACTCAATCGTTGCACATGGTTTTGGTGATACATCATAAAGTACACGATTGACATTTTTTACTTCAGCTAAGATACGATCTGTTATCTTTAATAATATCTCCCAATCAATTTGCTCAATAGAAGCACTCATAGCATCAATAGTATTGACAGCACGAATAATCACAGGATATTCAAAACATCGTTGATTATTCTTAACTCCTACTGATTTAAAATCAGGAACAACCGTAAAATATTGCCATACTTTTTTATCTAATCCAGCTTTTCCAAATTCCTCTCTCAAAATAGCATCTGATTCTCTTACTGCTTCTAATCTTTCTTTTGTAATCGCACCTAAACAACGAACACCAAGTCCAGGACCTGGAAAAGGTTGACGATATACCATGTCCGCTGGTAATCCTAATTCAATACCACAGGCTCTTACCTCATCTTTAAATAATTGATATAGTGGTTCTACTAATGTAAACTGTAAATCATCTGGTAATCCACCAACATTATGATGTGATTTTACCATTTTAGCTGTCTTTGTTCCACTTTCAATCACATCAGGATAGATAGTTCCTTGTGCTAAAAAATCAATACCTTCTAATTTTTTAGCTTCTTCATCAAAAACATAAACAAATTCATTACCAATAATTTTTCGTTTCTCTTCAGGATCAACCACATTCTCTAATTTAGTTAAAAAACGCTTTGTTGCATCGACATAAATTAAATTAGCATTTAATTGTTTTTCAAACACTTCAATAACTTCTTCTGATTCACCTTTACGCATTAATCCATGGTTTACATGGACACAAACTAATTGTTGTCCAATCGCTTTTAATAATAAAGCAGCGACAACGGAAGAATCAACACCACCAGATAAGGCTAATAATACTTTTTTGTCTCCAATTTGTTGTTTCAAACTTTCAATTTGATCAGAGATGAAATTTTTCATATTCCAATTTGCCTTTGCTTGACAAGTAGTAAATACAAAATCATTTAGTTCTTTTTTAGTAGGGAATGTATCTAGTACGAAAGAAGTTTTAGATGTTGGATGATTAATTGTCATCATAGGAATACCTAATGTATAAATTGCTTGATCAATATCAATAATTTCTCCATCAACAACTCTATTTTCTCCCCCATTTACAATAATTCCTTTTAGATTTATGAATGTTTGAAGTTTATCTACTGTAATATCATGAGAATAGATTTCACTATAGACACCTAAATCTCTGATTTCTCTTGCTAATCTTGTATTCTCAATACTTCCTACATCCAAAATAACAATCATATCTTGTTTCATTGTATGTGCTCCTTCTATTACTCCGTATAATTATCGAAATATCCTTGTACTAAAACAACTGGTGTTCCTTTATCTCCAGAGCCACTTGTTAAGTCACATAAAGATCCAATTAAATCTGTTAATTGTCTAGGAGTCGTACCTTGCGAAGTCATATCACCAACTAAATTATCTTTCTTTTCTTTTATTCTTTTTGATATCGCTTCTTTTAATGCTTCCCCATGTAAATCTTTAAAATCATTATCAGCTAAATACTTAAGCTTGACTTCATTCGGTGTCCCAATCAATCCATCTGTATACGCTGGAGAAACGACTGGATCAGCTAATTCCCAAATATGTCCTTGAGGATCTTTGAATGCTCCATCTCCATACACCATCACTTCCACATGCTTACTAGTTTTTTCTAATATTTGTTGTTGTATCTCGTAAACTAAATCAAAACAGTCATTTGGAAACAATTTTATCGTTTCTTCCGTGGATTTATTAGAACCTAATAATCCATATTTACTATTATATCCGTTTCCATCAATGGAAGTACTTAAAATATCATCCAAGGTATATACGTTTGAAGCTTCTTCTTTTTCTAAAATTCGTTTTACTCTTTCTCTAGTATGGATACTACAAACTAATACATTATCGGTATATCGTAAAATTACTCGAGGATTGTTCGCAAAAATAATCTCTGCTTCTGCTCCTTCTTCCTCAATTAATTTTTTATAATAATCAACATAGTCAACTCCAGTAAATTCGTGTTTGTTTTCACCAAAGAATTCTCTATATTTTTCTAATGTTAAAACTGCACTATATGGATTCACATTTGCTTCATCCATTTGCTCATAGGTTACTAAAGCATTTCCTACTTCATCACTAGGATAACTTAGCATCAATACTACTTTTTTTGCTCCTTTTGCAATTCCACGTAAACAAATTGCAAAACGATTTCTTGATAGAATTGGGAAAACAACACCAATTGTTTCTCCACCTAGTTTTTGCTTAACATCTTTACCAATCGCATCAATTGAAGCGTAATTTCCTTGTGCCCTAGCAACGATTGATTCTGTGATTGAAATAACATCTCTATCTCGTAATGAGAAACCTTCACTTTTGGCTGCTTCTAATACACTATCAACAACGATATGAGCAAGGTTATCACCTTCTCTAATGATTGGACAACGAATTCCTCTAGATACTGTTCCAACTTTTCTTTCCATTTTGATATCTCCCCTATTAATAAAGTTGACTTCTAATACAGAGTTATTATAATATATTTATATGTATAAGACAAATTAATATTTAGATAAAATGCTATAAGGAGTACTTATATGACAGCCAAACTAGAACAATACAAAGTCTTTAATGAAGCAGCAAATACATTATCCTTTTCAACTGCTAGTAGAAATCTATTTATCTCGCAATCAGCAGTCTCACAAACAATATCTGCGTTAGAAAAAGAGTTGAATACTTCTTTATTTATTCGTAAATCAAAAGGAGTTGATTTAACGAAAGAAGGAAAACTACTTCATGAATATATTAAACAAGCCTTAGATATTATAACGACAGCTGAAAATCAATTAACAAATATGCAAAATTTACGTACGGGTGAATTAGTGATTGCTGCAGGTGATACCATTTGTACCCATTACTTAGCGAATTACTTAGAAAAATTCCATCAACTCTATCCAAATATTCATATTAAGATAATTAATCGTACAACCATTGAGACATTAGAATTATTGAAAAATGCAAGTATTGATTTAGGATTTATGAACTTACCAATTGATGATGAGGGATTCGTTGTTAAGAAATGTTTAGATGTTCATGATATTTTTGTTAGTCATGAAAAACCAATCAAAAATAAAGTATATTCTTATCAATTTATTTCTTCAAGTTCATTAATTCTATTAGAAAGAAATTCTAACTCAAGGTTGTATGTTGATGCTTATTTAAAAGAACAAGGTATCAAAATTAATCCAATATTTGAAGTTGGATCACACGATTTATTATTACAATTTGCACAAATTAATTTAGGAATCGCTTGTGTCATCAAAGAGTTTTCACAATTTTATTTACGTCGTGGTCTTCTTTATGAACTTCCTTTGGAATCTCCAATACCTAAAAGAGCGATTGGCTTTGCCTATTTAAAACGCTCTACTCTTTCTGCTACTACTGCAAAATTTATTGAAATGTTATCGTAAGTTAAATGAATAAAAGTAGCTTAATGCTAATCTTTAAGATAGTCAAGCTACTCTATTTATGTTAAAATATCATATATTAATGTAAGTAAATTGCAAAGGAGGAAACATATATGCCATTAAGACGATTACCACTTGAAAGTGTGTTAAATGTGAGAGATTTAGGTGGATATCCTACAAAAGAAGGAAAAGAAACAAAGTTTAAAAAGTTTTTGCGTTCTGCAGATTTGTCGAATGCGACAACTGCCGATATTACGTATTTAAAAGAGTATGGATTAACAACGGTTATTGATCTAAGAAGCCTATTGGAATTAAGTAAAAAACCTAGTTCACTACAAAATATAGAAGGAATTGAGTATATCCATTTACCATTGATGTTAGAAGAAATGGCAAATCCCAAACCAAATGCTAAGGGATACATTGAATTAACATTAGCTGATTTATACGTAACTATTTTAAAAACACCAGACAAAATAAAATTATTAATAGATACCATAGCTAGTAAAAATGGTGTTATTTTATTTAACTGCTCCGCTGGAAAAGATCGTACTGGTATCACTGCTGCCCTGTTACTAGGACTTGCTGGTGTTGATAAGCAAGATATCTTAGCTGATTACCAAATTACATTTACATACTTACGACCAATGGTAGATTCGTTATTGAAAAGTTTTCCTGGAATGCCACAACATGTCATGGAATCAAAGCCAGATTGGATGGAACAAGCACTTGATTATGCTGGTGACATTAATAGTTATTTGTTATCATGTGGAATTGAACAAACAACAATTAATAAAATCAAATCTGAATTTATCATTTAGCAAAGATAAGAATGACACTAGTAACAATACTAGTGAAAAATATTAAATAAGCTATGCTATTTTTTAACAAAGTTTAAAAATGAGCGAATCTTTTAATTTAAAGCTTCGCTCATTTTTTATTTTGAAAGTTAGCAACATCTTCTAAAACCACTTTACTCTTTGGTTTCTTTCGTTCAAATTCTTCAAATTTTTCTTTTGTATAGGCATCTACTTCTAATTGTAATTCTCTAGAAGACATTCTTCTAGCACCTTTACCAATCACAATGCTCTGCTCTAACGCATCAGAAGTCGCGACAATCACACTATATTTGCTAGCTAATTCATGAGTCGCTCGTTCAATATACATGTCAGCCGTTTGAGATTCCTTGGTATAGACAATGTAGATGTTATGATTTTGTTCAAGGCTTCCTATATTTTGTTTTACTTTATAAGCATCAAACACAATGATTAAGATACAGTTCTTATATCCTTGATAATTACTTAAAATCTGAATTAATCTTGTTCTAGCTGCATCTAAATTATCATTTGCAATACTTCGCAGTTCTGGCCATGCATGTATGACATTATAACCATCAACAAGTAAGCATTCAGGTAATGATTTTGCTAACATTACGGGTACTTTTTCAGTTGTTTGATGATGGTAATCATCAAACAAGCGAACTTTAACATCTCCATAGGTACGTTTAAATATCTCTTCTAATTCTTCATCCTTCATTAAATTAGAAGAATAAGTCTCTATTGTTCTTTCTTGTGTTCTATTTGGATGATATTGAAAATCTAAATGCATGTAATCCTTGACCTGATGCCAAGAAACATTGAAGCCAGCACCTTGTTTACAAAAAATAGAACCAGTTGGATTATCAATATCATTTTCACTATCATAGTTGATTAATGTTTTAATTTCTTCTTGATCCTTTGATATCTCATAGCCTACGACATGACATGTAAAACGTCCTAGCCCCTGTGTATATGTTGCTACCTCCTTTTGATAATGTTGCATTTTTCTTACAGGAGCTTTACCTAAAAGGATGGTTGTTTGATTAGTTGTTTCTAGCATAGTATAAGAACCATTCATTAATTCAATATCATAAATCGCTTTACTAAGACAATCAGATGGTACTTCTAAACGAAATTGATAATAAGGTTCTAGTATAACACTTTTAGCAGATTTTAAACCATGACGAACTGCACGATACGTAGCTTCTCTAAAATCACCACCAACAGTATGCTCTAAATGAGCTTTACCAATTAATAATGTGATTTTCATATCAGTAATTGGTGAACCTGTTAAGACACCTAGATGTTCTTTTTCTGCTAAGTGAGTTAGGATTAGTCTTTGATAAGCACGACTTACGATATCCTCAGAACATTCTGAAGAAAAGCATAGCCCACTCCCCCTTTGGCTTGGTTCAAGCAATAGGTGAACTTCCGCATAATGACGCAATGGTTCATAATGACCGATTCCTTCTACTGGTTCTAAAATTGTTTCTTTATAAGCAATCGTTCCTTGATCAAAAGTTACATCAACATAGAATCGTTGCTTAATTATTTTTTTTAATACTTCTGTTTGAATATCACCCATTAATTGTATGTTTATTTCTTGTAATTGTTGATGATATTGAATACGTAAAGAAGGATCTTCTTCTTCTAATTGTTGAAGATTGATGAACATTTTATAATGGTCTTCCCCTTCTGGTAATACTACTCGATATTTCATATAAGAAGATAATTGTGGTTGTAAAAAGTTTGTGTCTATTCCTAAAGCCGTTCCTGCTACTATGTTTTTTAAACCTTTAATGGCACAAATATCACCAGCAAAGACTTCCTCAAATGTTTGATATTTATCGCCTGAATATTGTCGGATCTGATCAACTTTTTCCTGATCAGTAATCTTTTGTTTTACTTTTAAACGCCCACCAGTAATCTTCATATGCGTTAATTTATTTCCTTGTTCGTCTCTGGTTACTTTGAAAACTTTAGCACCAAAAGCAGAGGGATAGGCTTGTTGTTTGGTGTATAATGATAAACCATTTAATACTTCAATAATTCCTTTGTTTTTTAAAGCGGAACCAAAAAAACAAGGGAATAGATTTCTTTGACTAATTGCTTGAGTAATCATTGGTGTTGTAAAACTATTATATGTAATAAAGTAATCTAACAATTCCTCGTTGCATAAAGCAATTTCTTCATTATGTGTTGTTTCATTAGAGAAATCTATACAACGCTCATCCAATCTTTTTTTGATTGCATTCATTAACTGATTTCTTGATATATGTGAGATATCCATTTTATTAATGAAAATAAAGGTTGGAATTTGATAATGCCTCAATAGATTCCAAATTGTTTCTGTATGAGCTTGAACACCATCATTTGCATTAACAACAACCAAAGCGTAATCAAGGATTTGTAAAACACGTTCCATTTCTGTTGAAAAATCAATGTGCCCTGGAGTATCCACTAGTGTAAACCTAGTATCATTCCAATCAATTATTGCTTGTTTAGAGAAAATAGTAATTCCTCTATCTTTTTCTTGCTTATTATAATCTAAGAAAGCATCACCATTGTCTACTCTTCCTTGTTTCTTTATATTTCCAGATAGATACAAGATACTTTCTGTTAATGTTGTTTTTCCAGCATCAACATGTGCTACTATTCCAATTGTTATTTTTTTCATTCTCATCCCACATTTCACTTACTAATTTTATTATAAATAGAATCATAATAATTTCAAATAATATAACTGTATTAAAAAATAAGAAAGCAAAACATTTTGTTCATAAGTATACAAAAATATCCTATAGCCTCGATACTCTTTTTTAGAGTATTTAGGTTATAGGATACAGTTTTATTTAATCATTTGTTTTCTTATTTGATGATTAACCCTTACTAGCCCATAAATGGACTCAACATCGCTGCCAATGATTGAACATTTCTTGTTTGAATTAAAACAGTACCTACTCCTTTAAATTCATTGACTAATCCCTCACCAGTCTTAAATCCAAATGTACCAGAAGCTACTTTGATATTGTAATTTAAGTTAGAAGTCCATGCAACAACATGTGTATTATCAACCGTAAAAGGTTGACTTCCATCTAATTGAATTTCTAAAATATCTCCATAAGAACAGATTAACATACTACCAGTTCCTGAAGTTTCCATAACAAATAAACCACCGGTTCCAGCAAATAATGCTTTTCCTACAGATTGTTTTTTAATGTTATATGTGACACTAGTATCACACGCTAGAAAAGCACCATCATTAATACGCCATTGTGTATTTCCTAATACTAATTCACGAATACTTCCAGGTGTTCCAGGAGCAATTGCTAATTTTGCATCTTTTTTAGTTCCTGTTGCTGTTGTGATAAACATACTCTCACCACTAACCATGGAACGACCAACTGCTTTCATCATTCCACCTAATCCACTTGACCCATTGCTGTTCATTTGTCCTTCAAGATTAACATCACCATTATGGTAAACCATAGCTCCTCTTTCAAGACGAATTTGTTCTCCTTGTTGTAACGCAACTTCTACTAAAGGAAAAACTGTATTTTCTGTAATCGTATAATTCATTTTATTCCCTCCTTATGATAAACTTTATTAAGTTTATTTGTCTTATTATAACATTTTGGATATCTTTATTAAATATATATTTGTTATTATTTTAACGTTATGTCTGTAAATATTGTCTTGCATGTTGTTTTTAGATTAACGTTATGAAAGAAAATAGATATGATAATCTGACATTCTTTAAAAAATATAGTGAAATGGCTCGTTCTTAAAAGGGATTAGATGCTACGGGAGAATGATCAGAATTTAGAAAAATGATGCCTGATTTCAATCATAAAACAGTATTAGATTTAGGTTGTGGTTATGGTTGGCATTGTCGCTATGCAATTAACCAAGGAGCAATAGTATCTTTCTTTATGCCTTTTCCTTACCTATACGACTCCGCTCTTCATCGCCTGGGACTTTCACCCTTAAGCTAATCAGCATGCACAGCACACTTAAAACGGAAATGAGTATGTATAGTATATGATCATTTCCGTTTTAAAGTGCTTTTACTAATCCAATTATCCTTTTTTAGAGCCTCCCGGGCCTCCTACATTCCCACCAGAATTTCCAACAGTTGTTATATAATTACTGGTTGTAAAGCTTGAGTAAAGTGTTCCAGAACGATACGTTCCACCACTATATAATCCATTCGTTTCTTCTCCTGTACTATTTCCATCAGTATAGATATTGTATTTTGCTCCTTGTTTAAAGTCTGGAGAATATACAACAATTGATTGGTATGCTTTGCTAGGTGCGAAAGTAACGATAGCATTCCCACTTTCATCTTCAATGTGAGTTATCGTATTTGCTTGTAGCGAAGAGTCGTAGAATATTGTTACTCCATAAACAGTAGAAGAACTAGGCGATTCTGCCATTCCAGAGCTTCCAGCTGCAATTAATAATCCTCCAGTCATTTCAAATTTTACATCATAATCAATTGCTCCATCACCATTATTTGTTGGTCCATTTACAATAACAGTTCCACCAGACATATATATTGATCCATTTGAATCAAGCCCATCACCACTTGCATTAACATATACATACCCACCACTTATATTAAGTATTGCATTGCTAGTGCTAGCGTTTGTATTTTGTCCCATTGGACCCATTGAAGTATTATTTGAAGTAGAGCTTCCTCCTGATGCATTGATACCATCATCACTAGCAGTAAGATAAGTCGTTCCACCGCTTATATTAATTTCTAAACCTTCAAGTCCTTCATAACTTTTGGTAATGTTTATATTGCCATCGCTAATAGTTAAAATATTATCTGCATGAACTCCATCATCTCCTGAGGAAAGATAAAATGTACCACCTGTAATCGTTATATTATTATTACAATGAATGGTATCATCAGCAGAATCTATTTTTAGAGTACCACCGACAATAAAAATATAGTTACCACTTTTTAAACCTTTGTTACTTCCTTCAGAACTTCGTTTTTGACTGCTTCCACCACCGGTTACTATGTCTATTGTTCCATTATTTATAGTAGCATTGGTTATAGCCTGTATGCCATCATTAGTGGCTGTAATCGTAATATTGCCACCATCAATGACAACGAATCCTTTATAGTCTTCCGTCGTATTTGTCGATTTTATACCATCATCACCAGCTTTTATGGTGATTGTGGCCTCTTTAATAGACACAGAATCTTTTCCTACAATTCCATTATCAACTGCATTAATTGTAATATTTCCACTTATTATTTTTAAATCATCTTTACCTTTAATTCCATCATTATAATTTGCATTAATTGTTAAACTACCTGTTCCATTTATTGTAAGGTCATCTTTACTAAAAATAGTAGCCGTTGGTTCGTTATCACTATTTAATGTATAACTATCTCCATCTGTTACATAATTTTCAGTAGATGGTGCTAAAATAATGACAGTTTTATCTGCATTTTGCACATAAATAGGTGAGGATTTTGCACAGGTGATATCTACTCCATTTAATACAATTCTTACGATATCATTATCTTTAGAATTTACAATTATTTGCCCATTACTTAAAGTTCCACTAACAATGTAAGTTCCACCACTTGTTATCGTAATAGTACTTCCACTAACAGTAGCTCCTGTACCATTAAAATTAATAGAGTTACCATTTAATGTTATGATGGATGATGTATTTGCATCAAATGTATCATCCAAGTCCTTGTTACTGTAACTACCAGTAATTGCACTATCGATACTTTGATTGCTTCCTATTACCTCCGTATCAGTTTCGTCTGTAGAACTACTATTTGTTGTACTGTTGTCCGTATTCGATACATTAAATAGTATAATCATTACTACTGAAATTAAAATTAGAATAGGTATAATTATAATTATTTTTTTATTCATAGTACTATACTCCCTTCTTAAAATTACTTCATTTCTGTAAGCATACTACGTTCATTTTATGCTGCAAAGTTTCCATCATAACTTAATAATACAGCAGATATAACATCTTCCATTTTGCTAATTTCGTTTACAAATGAATATTCTGCATGTTTCACTCTTATTTCATATGTTGTTTCATCATATCCATCTTTATTAGATATTTTTGATTTAATATTATATTTATTAGAATGTGATTTTACTATAGTTAAGACATTTTCTTCTGCTTCTGAATTTTTATATTTAATAATTAATAAATATGGATTTTCGATTGTTATACGATTTATTAATAATAATAGCATTACTCCAATTGCTATTGAACCAATAATTGCGATTAGAATTAAACCTGCACCACTAAGGATTCCACAAGCTATTGACCAAAATATATACATTGTATCCAACGGATCTTTAATTGCTGTTCTAAAACGTACAATCGATAAAGCACCAACCATACCTAAAGAAAGAGTTACATTTGAACTTACCCCCATAATAATCACTGCTGTTACCATTGTTAATGCAACTAAAGATACATTAAAACTATTTGAGTATAAAACTCCTGTAAATGTCTTTTTATATATAACAAATATAAACATTCCAAGTGCAAATGCTATGACCATTGCTATGGCAGCATCTATTAAGGAAAAACTTCCTACATTTTCTAAAAAACTTGATTTAAAAATATCACTCATAATTTCTTCTCTTCTTTCTCCATATTAATAGAATCTTCTACATAATACATATTTTGATATTGCTGTTTGTGTTCGACTAGATATATTTAATAAAGCTTTAATCACATCTGGAATATAATCATCATATTTAACTTCTAGTACAATTGGATTTATATCTACTGCAGTTATTAGGTCAATATTGGGATTAAATATATCTGTATTTGTAATACCTGTTTTTATATCACTATCTAATGTTACTCGAACATTACCAAATTCATAAATAAATGGCTGTCTTTTATAGTCTACAATTATTTGAGGTTTTAACTTGTATATGCTCATTTGAATATACAAATCTCTTAGTAATAATTCTTGACTTTCTATCATAAAATCAAGATCATTAACACATATTTTTGCATATTCTTCTTGTGTAATATTACATACCTCTTTAAAGCATTGGTTATTCTTTTTCATTTTCTTTTCTAATTTTATAGAATTCAAATTATTATTATAAATACGAATTCTATATTTTGCTCTTTCGAATAATCCATCTAACTTTTGATTCATAATTTTATTACTAGAATTTTCAAAATAAATACTTCTTGTATCATATGTACCATCTTGATTACTGTATGGATCAACTTTCATAACATGTTTTAATCGATTCTGTAATATATATGAATCATTTTCATTTATATAGTATTTAAGCTCTATTCTTCCTTTCGTTTCCAATTACTTCACCTTCCCAATTTGTAATTTCTCTTTTTTAAAATGCTTCTACTTCTATATTAAAACCTTTTTTTCATTATAGATGTTATGTTAAAAAACGTAATCTATAAAAAATGAAAATCAGATGATAAAGAAAAAGACTATCTTTTATGTTTATCAAAATAAGTATAGCTACGCAAGCTTAAATCTACCTTAAAAATAAAAAAATATTACATGCAACAATTACGTTACTTAGCAATATTTTTTGTATAAATGGTATCGTTCTTCAATGATTAAAGCACACTTCACTATGATACCTCTACATTACTATTTAGGATATTATAATCACTAAAAAAGTCCAGCATTATTATCTTGAATTAATTGCTCTTTTAAATCTTTTTTTATGATGCTTTCTGTAGAAGTATCGACTAATATGCTTTCGGTCGTTAGAATTAAAGAAGCAATACTAGAAGCTGATTGTAACGCAACGATTTCAACTGTTGTAGGATCAATAATACCAGCTTCTAAAAGGTCAACAAATGTAGATTGTTTAATATCATAACCGATAGTATCATCGAATAACTCTATTTGTTGGTATAATGCAGGAATATCTTGTATTCCTGCATTAATTAGTAACTGTAATGTTGGTTCTTTTAAGGCTTTAATCGTAATATCAAATCCTATTAATTCCTCTTTTGTTAATCCTTTTGATTTACTTTCTAAATACTTTGCAGCATTTACATAGGCCTTGCCCCCACCAAGCAAAACGCCATCTTTTATCGCTACTCTAGTTGCACAAAGTGCATCTTCTATCTTCATTTTCTTTTCTTTCAACTCTAGTTCTGACAAAGCACCAACTTTAATAATCGCCGCTGATTCAGAAAGTTTTGAAAGACGATTTTGTAATTGATTCTTTTCAAAATCTACGCTTGTTTTTGCGATCATTCGCTTGATTTGTTCCTGTTTTTCTTTTAATTGTTCTTGATTTGCACTACCCTCAATAATAATCGTGCTATCTTTGGTTACTTTAATTTGTTTGGCTCTTCCTAAGTCTTGTAGTGTTAGTGTTTCTAATGGAATTCCAAAATCATTGCTTACTACTTTTCCACCGGTCACTACAGCAATATCTTCTACTATTTCTTTTTGTCTTTCATGGCTGAATGGTGCTTTAATCGCAACAATATTCAATATATTCTGTAGTTTGTTTAGGACTAGCGTTGATAACACATCTTCACTAATTAGATCTGAAATTATGACTAAGTTTCCATTCACTTCAATTACCTTTTCTAGGATGGAGAGAATTTGATTGATTGTCGTGATTTTTTGATTCGTTATCAAAAAATATGGTTGATTAAAAATGGTTTGCATCTTTACTTGATCAGTTAATAAATATGGTGAAATATACCCTTCATCAATTCGATAACCATTGACAATCTCTAATCTCGTTTTTGTGCTTTTTGATTCTTCAATCGATAGTAGTGCATCATTTCCTATCTTTTCAAATGCATTTGCTATTAATTCTCCAATTTCATTTTCTCCTGAAGAAATACAAGCAATATCTTTGATTTGTTGAATCGATGTCATATTGATACTATTTGTTTCAAGATAGATTGTCGCAATATCAACTGCTTTTTTGATCGTATCTTTAATAAGAATTGGATTATAGCCCTGATTGATATAATCAATTCCTTCATTAATCATTTTTTGAGCAAGTAGTGTTGCAGTTGTTGTGCCATCTCCTGCTATGTCATTTGTTTTTAGGGCTACTTCCTTAATTAATTCAATTCCGACATTTTCAAAAGCATCCTCTAACATAAACTCTCTTGCAATCGTTGCTCCATCATTGGTAATATAGGGTCCTGTGTATTCATTGGCAATGACAACATTTCTACCTTTTGGACCTAAGGTTGCTTTGATGGTATTGGCTAATTGATTGATTCCATTGACTAACGAAGTTCTGGCGAGTGTACTTGATAATAGTTTCTTTTGCATGTTATTTCTCCTAATAGTAAACGTTTATCTATGTTTCAGGCATATGCTTCCAATATTTTTTAGGCATAAAATGCATCTGACAACGTCTATTTTCTCTTTCTTTAATGCTTATATTTTTGCAATAATCTTTCCAAAGTTTTAAATATTGATCTTCTCGACTTTCTTTTACTAAAGAAATATTAAAGTCGCTTGCATCAACAATGTTGTATTGACTCTTATCATATAATGCGATTTGAGATCGTTTTAAATCGTAAATCATCCATATTTCTTTTTTAAAACGATCGGCAAAATGTTCTGCTAAAAATTCCAAAATATCATTATCTGATTCATATTCAGCATATAATATATGGTTTGAAAGTTCTTTAAATCTTAAAAATCCATAAAATCGGTGGGCTTCTCCAGTGACATTTTTACAAATTCTTTGTATCTCAATCACATAGTCTAAACTCTTCATATAGTTAATATTCTTTCCGTGCTTAAAAGCATAAATTAAGTAGCGGATAATCGTATCCGATTTATTTTTATCATCAGATAAAAAAGCTGTATAAACATAGTATAGAGTCAAATCTGATATTTTGTTGCGGATAGCTTCTATTACTTGTAAGGATTCATTAAGATCTGTTTTTATATACAGAGGCTTATTAAATAAATTTCCTACATAATCATTTTCCATTGATACCTTGTTTGGAATTTTTTTATCAGTAAAGCATTTATAAGCGATTGTTAATAAACCCTCCATACTTCCATCATATACATAGGTATAATCTATAGTTGCCCAGTGATGCATTCTATTTTATCTCCTAACGTTGGTTCAAATAAAGACAATTGAAGACTATTTGAATCACTAATTAATAGTTTTCTTTCGTCATGAATTAATGCATGACTAATTAATTTTTGATTAAATAGAGAAGTATTGGCAAAGTACTTGCCATCACAAGTAATAAAATACTTTGCTCGTTTTAAGACAATCCGCATTTTTTTTAGACTTTCAAATGTTAATGTATGGTATCTTCTAGCAGATACAATTTTCTTAGCAGATAATACACCAATGCCTGGTACTTTTAATAATGTAGGATAGTCTGCTTTGTTAATTTCAACTGGAAACTTTTCCATATTGTGTAATGCCCAATCTGCTTTTGGATCTAATAAAGTATTGAAATTTTGATGATTCTGATTTAATAAATCTTCAACCTTAAACCCATAAAATCGAAGTAACCAATCTGCTTGATATAATCGATTTTCTCTTAATAAGGGTGGCTCTTTAATTGCTGGTAATAATGTATCTGAATTAAGTGGTACATAGGCAGAATAATAGACTCGTTTCATTTGTAGTTTATTATACATATTTTCAGCAAGAGACATAATTTTTAAATCGGAATCTGGTGTCGCTCCAATAATTAATTGTGTCGTTTGGCCAGCCTGTACAAATTTTTTATCTTGATGAATTGTTTTATGGATATATTTCATAGGCTCTAAAATATTGTCTTTTTCTTTATCTGGTGCTAATAATTTCAAGCTTTGATTCGATGGTAATTCAATATTGATACTCATTCGATCAACTAAAAAACCTAATGACTTGATTAAATCTTGACTTGCCCCTGGTATTGTTTTTGCATGAATATAACCATTAAAGTTATATTTATTTCTTAGAATTTGAATGGCTTCAATCATTCGTTGCATGGTATAATCTGGATTTTTGATAATTCCAGAGCTTAAAAATAGACCTTCAATATAATTGCGTTTATAGAAATTTATCGTTATATCAGCAATTTGACTGGGTGTAAAAGCTGCTCTTTCAATATTGTTTGAGGAACGATTCATGCAATATTTACAATCGTAAATACAAGAATTTGTCATTAAAATCTTTAATAAAGAAATACATCTTCCATCAGCAGAAAAGCTATGACAAATTCCTGAAAGTTTAGCATTTCCTATGCCATTTGTATTCTTGCGATTGCTTCCACTGGAGCTACAGGAGACATCATATTTAGCACTATCTGCTAATATTCTTAATTTATCTGCGATATCCATCACGACACCTCATTTCAATAGTTTTATAACAAAAGTACGTAAACGTATTTTTTATAACTTTATTATACTGCTTTTTTGTATAATTACAATACATAAATGCATTTTTTAAGCTAAATTTATGACTTTTATATTGCATTTATGCATTTTTAAATTTATAATACTATTGAGGTGAGTCTAATGGAAATGAATGAATATATTCGAAAAAGAAGAAAATCATTAAAATTGACAACTGAGCAAGTAGCAAAATATATTGGTGTTAGTTCCCCTACTGTTACCCGTTGGGAAACAGGAGAAATAAAGAATATTAAAAATGATAAAGTATTGAAACTAGCGACTATTTTAGAAATCGATCCAATGTTATTAATTGGTTGGGAACAGCAAGAAGAATATCAACGTAATGATAAGCTGAAACCAATTTTGGGTTATGCAAGAGCTGGTTATGATTTATTTGCAGAGGAACAATTACTTGGCTATGAAGAAGTCAGTGATGCAGAAATAAACAAAGGTGATTATTTTTTACAAGTCAAAGGAGATTCGATGACTGGTTCACATATTTTTGATGGCAGCAAAGTTTATGTAAAATCTCAATCATATGTTAATTCTGGGGAGATTGGCGTTGTTATTATTAACGGTGATGAAGCCACTATTAAAAAAGTGATAAAGCAAAAGGACTTATTAATCTTAGAAGCAACAAATCCAGACTATGAAAATCGTTATTTTACAGCACAAGAAGTAGCAGAATTACCAGTATCTATTATTGGAAAGGTAATTTCATGCAAAATAGAATTTTAGTTAGTGATAGATTCATAAAAGGTTGTTATGCATAGAGATTTCTCTATCGTATAACAACCTTGTTTTTCTAAATGATGCTGTACACTCGTAGTATTCCTTGTTTGTTTCATTTCATTATAAAGTTAGCCATCTTTTCTTCTGATTACATTTAGTATATCACTATCTTTCGATAAAAACTATTAAATTTCTGATGCCTTATCATAAACAAAAGACAGCTATTATTATTTTAACTGTCTTTGTCTATTATTGCTATTTATTTTCTAACAGCATTTTCTCTTTCTTAGTCAATTTTTTAACGACGAGATCATATGAAGTATCGATCATTCGTTTGATATCTTCTATTGATAATTCCTTAGTATTAAGTTTAATAGAATTCCAATGAATTTTATTCGCATAATATCCAGGAATGATATCCTTATAGATTTCACGCATTGCTCCATTATCTAAGGGATCGCCTTTCAATGTAATATATGTTTGATCCATTCTGCCAAAACATTTATTCATTACAGCAAAATACTCACATTCCCAATCCTCACGATAATAGACATTCGCTCTAGTTTTTGTTTTTGCATGTGCAATTAATTCCTGCATGATCGCTTTCGTTTCATCCATTCTTATATCTCCTTGCTCTCTTATAAATTACAAAATAAACTTAATAAATTACCATCAGGATCCTTAATGACAGCATAGCGTTGATTCCATGTAGCATCCCATGGTTCTCTAACGACTTCATAATTATTATTTTTTACTTTCTTTGTTAATTCATCCACAGCTTCGACTGTTGGTAATTCAAATGCTAACTCTATTTTATCACCACTACTCTCTGGAAGAAAGCCATACATACCTTCTATCATCTTTTTAGTATTTAACGATATTCGTATCCCCCTTTCTTCTAATTCCACATAGTCTTCACCATATCTTGCCTTTATAGGAAAACCAATGCATTCATAGAATTTAATTGCTTTCTCCATATCCTCTACTATAATTCCTACCATTCCAAGTTTCATTTTTTCTACCTCTTCCTTTCATGAAAATAATGATAACAAAATGAATATGACATCTAGATGTCATATTCATATACTTTTTTCATGTTTTCAATAACAATTTTAATTTCTTCTTTAATTTCTGTTGGTTCTACTACCTCAACATTGCTTCCATAACTTAATATCCAAGAAATCATATACTCTTTACTAACAAAGTCTTTCTGAAAATATAATTTGCCATTTTTTTCGATAAAGGACTCAAGACCATATTCATCGACTAAGCGATATTTCATAGCCGAATCAAAAACGGCAACTAGTTGATAATTCACCTCTTCAAAATACTCTTCGATAGGACATTCGATATCCTGATTTTGAAAGATTTGATTTGTTTCTATGATTTGACTCATACGATTCAATTTATAGAAACGTACGGCTTTTGCTTTATCACAGATTCCTACTAAATACCATGAACTCCAACGAAATACTATTTTTATCGGTGCAACCAATTTATTGCTTTCACTTTTATTTGAAACATACAAAAAAGAAAGTTTATGATGATTGATAATTGCCTGCTTTATACTCTCAATTTTATTCGTAATACTTGTACCATACCAAGAAGATAAATCGATATCTATCATTTCATTATAAGAATTTGTTGTCGTATCTAATAGTTTCGTTAGTATTTTTGGTAACAAGGGAGAAGAACGAATACTATCGATTGCTTGAAGTCCTTGTATAATCGCTTCTTTCTCTTCTTGGGCAATTCGCTTTGAAGTCAAATGAAAACTTTCATCAATGGAGATTCCTCCTTGATAGCCAGTATGCGTGATGATCGGAATGCCTGCCACTAATAGCTTATCAATATCTCGTAAGATTGTTCTTTGCGATACTTCAAAATGCTTAGCAAGCTCTTTGGCTGTCATTTTTTCTTTATCTAATAATAATAATACAATTTCAAATAAACGATTCATAGCAAAGCTCCTAACTATTCAATCTCTACTATGTATTATAACATGAACTAGCATCTATACAACATTCTCTAAATAACTAAAAAATAAAAACTATCATAGAAACAACAAAATCTATGATAGTTTATACGATAACTGCTTCTATTCAATTGACATTAATGCTACTTTTGTTACCCCTTTAATCTTGTTTAATGTTTGAAGTAATACTTCTATATCATCTTTCATATCTTTCACATCAATACTTATCATGACACTTGCTTTATTATGAATTGGTATATTTTGATTAATTGTTAAAATATTACAATTAAAGCTTGATACCGTATTTAATACGACTGACAGAATTCCTTTTTCATCATTTAATGTTAAAGAAATTAAGGCTTTTCTTTCTAATAGAGTACTTGAGGTAGGAATAAATACATGGTCTTTATATTTATAATAAGCACTACGTGAAATTCCTACCTTTTTTACTGCTTCACTTACTTGTGTATATTCACCAGAATCCATCATTTGTTTGACTTCTACCACTTTGTGAAATACTTCAGGCAACACTTCTTTATTGACAATTAAATAATTTTTCAACATATCGAAACTCCTTCTTTATTCAATGCTAATAGTAAACATTTCCAATTGTGTTGTAACTGATTTAATCCTTTTTGAATTTCGTTTACATTACTCTTTTCACGCATCACATTCATTAATGTTGATCCACTACCTGATATATAAAAACAAACACTCTCTATTTCTTGACAAATCTTCTTTACTTTCTCGTACTCATGAATTAATACTTTACGATATGGTTCATGAATTTGATCATTCATTACGTTTGCTAATATGTTTGTCTCATACATGTCAAATCCTTTTAATACAATTGACAATTTTGCACTATTACGTACTGCAGTAGCAAACGGTAACACTTCTGGTAACACTTTTCTAGCTTCGCTTGTTTTTGTTTCAAAATCAGGAATCAATGCTAAAAAATGAAATCGTTCATCGACTGGATAACGAACACTTATGACTTCGCCATTATCTTGAAAGGAGGCTCTTAATCCTCCAAAAATAGCTGGTGCTACATTATCAGGGTGGCCCTCTATTTCGCTACAGATACGTAATATAGCATCTTTATCTAGTGGCGTATTGCTCAAAGCATAAGCCCCAACAACACCACCCACCACACAAGTAGCACTACTACCTAAGCCTCTTGCTAGAGGAACATGACTTTCGATATGAATCGATACACCCTTCACTTCTTTTTTTAAATAGTCAAGAGCCTTTAAAAACGAAGTGTAAACTAAGTTATCCTGATTTAAAAAACACTCATCACATCCAGTAATTGAAAAGCCTTCTATTTCTTCAAAACTAAAATAGGCATATAAATTCAACGCCATTCCTAAACAATCAAAGCCTACACCAACATTTGCACTAGTTGCAGGTACTCTAATCTTTACCATTTTAAATCTCCTTTACTTTATCAAGTACATACTTCTTCATATCTTCTTTTTCAATCGTATCTTCATGTACTATTTCTAATCGATCGATATTTTCTAAATTCTTTGGAATCTTGACATTCGTTTTTTGATGTAGTTTTTTCATTAAACTAAATTCATCGTCTTCAACTTTACCATATAAAGCAGAATAGACACTATCCGTAAATTTATAAGGTGATGCGGTTGATAAGACAATGTTTTTGTGTTCTTGATCTTTATCATCTAATAGAACTTTATAAGCAACTGCGGTATGTGGATCTAATACGTAGCGATCTAATTCATAGACAGCTTTGATTGTATTTTCAGTTTCTGCATTCGTCGCATAACCACAAGCAAAATCCTTTTGAATTGTTTTTAAGACATCGTCGGTTACTTGATAGTAACCTTTGTTACTTAAATCTTCCATCAGTTGTTTAACATAAGCATTATCACAGCCACTTGCATAATATAATAATCTTTCTAAGTTAGAAGAGATTAAGATATCCATACTTGGTGAAATCGTCTTCAAGAAATCACGGCGGCGATCATAAATTCCAGTTTGAATGAAATCATAAAGGACATGATTGTCATTGGAAGCACAGACTAATTTATGAATTGGTAATCCGATTTGTTTCGCAAAATAGCCAGCTAAAATATCGCCAAAATTTCCTGTTGGTACAATAAAATTGACTTCTTCTCCTACTTCGATAACCCCTTGTTTTAATAAACAAGCATAGGCATAGACATAATAAACAATTTGTGGAACTAGACGTCCTATATTAATTGAATTTGCACTTGATAATTTAATGTTTTGTTTTGCTAGTGTTGCTTTAAATTCTTGATCAACAAATAATTGTTTGATAGCCGTTTGTGCATCATCAAAATTACCATTGATAGCACATACTTTAAGATTTTTTCCTGTTTGTGTTTTCATTTGTGTTTCTTGTACTTTTGAGACACCATCATTTGGATAAAATACGATTATTTTTGTATGCTCAACATCTTTAAAGCCTTCTAAAGCAGCCTTACCAGTATCACCACTGGTTGCTGTTAATATCAATACATCATAATCAGCCTTTGTTTTATACAAAGCACTACTTGTTAATTGTGATAACATTTGTAAGCCAACATCTTTAAAGGCACTGGTTGGTCCTCTAAATAATTCTAAAACATATGCATCATGTAATGGAATAATTGGCGTAATCTCATCTTTCTCAAACTTTCCAAGGTATGCTTGTTGAACACAATCTTTTATTTCTTCTTTACTAAAATCATCGAAAAATAATGCTAAAATCTCTTCAGCAATTGTAGAATAATCTTTATCTTTTAATTTAGTTATATCATAAGAACATTGTTCAATATCTCTAACTACAAAAAGTCCCCCATCATCACTTAATCCTTGTAGAATCGCTTTCGTTGCATCAGCTTTTTGATTTCTATTCCTTGTACTTTCATAAATTTTTTTCATAGAATACCCCCTTGCTTTCTTACTTTATTTATGATACAATGTTTTTCAACAGAAAACAAGTGTTTTTTTCTGAAAGACATATAAAAGGGGGATTATATGAAAATAGCGATTCTTGGATATGGAACCATTGGTAGCGGTGTCTATAAAATTATCCAACAATATAAAACAAAGTGTATTCATGATTTAGAAGTTGTTAAAGTTTTTGACCAACCAAACAAAAAAAATAAATTAGAAATTATAACAAGTGATATTGATGATATTTTAGGAGATTCAACAATTGAATGTGTTGTAGAAACAATGGGTGGTATTCATCCAGCATATGAATTCATAAGTGCTGCTTTAGCAAACGGTAAACATGTTGTTACTGCGAATAAAGCAGTCGTTGCAGCCTATATCAAGGAATTTGTGACATTGGCAAACAAACATAATGTCCGTTTTTTATTTGAGGCAACAACTGGTGGAGGAATCCCTTGGCTGGCTGGTCTAAATAAGGCTAAAAGAGTTGATTCAATCAACCAATTTTATGGTATTTTTAATGGTACAAGTAATTATATTTTAGATGCAATGACAAAACATAAAAAGACATTTGATGAGGTTTTAAGAAAAACACAAGTTTTAGGATATGCAGAAGCAGACCCTAGTGCTGATATTGATGGTTATGATGTGCAAAATAAAATTGTTATTTCAAGTGCAGTTGCCTTCGATTCAATTGTTAATATGGATGATTTTTTATGTTATGGCATTCGGAATATTAAAAAAGAAGATATTGAATATTTTGAACATAAACATTATGTAATCAAATACATTGGTGAAGCGATTAAAACACAAGATACATACGAAGCTTTTGTGATGGCGAATGCATTTGATTATGATCAAGTAGAAGCAAATATTGGCTTAAATTTTAATATCGTAACTCTATATGGTAGAAGTATCGATTCTTTAAAATTTTATGGACAAGGAGCTGGAAGGCTTCCGACAGCCAATGCAATTGTGCAAGACATCGTTGATATTGAAACCTTACAAACAGCTTATGATTTTAATCTTGATGTTTCTTTGGTTTATCAAGCAATGCAAAAAAATTCGTATGTACTACGTTATAAAGATAAGATAGAAAATAATGATATTGATTATAGTAATAAATTTGAAGATTATTATTATAATCATACAAAAGAAATTACTGCTGATCAATTACGCAGTATCACAAATGATTTACAACTTGACCAATTATTTGTTGTAAAAATAGCGAATTATAAGGGGTAAATAAAAATGTTAAAAATTGTTAAATTTGGAGGAAGTAGTGTGGCTAACGCCACACAATTTCAAAAGGTAAAAAATATTGTAGAAGCTGATGACACAAGAAGATTTGTTGTGGTTAGTGCTAGTGGAAAAGTTGATAAAGATGATAATAAAATCACGGATTTATTATATTTATGTCATGCACATATTAAATATAATATCAATTGTGATGCTATCTTTCATATGATTGAAGAGCGTTTCTTATCAATCAAAGAAGAACTAAAATTATCATGTGATATCAAGAAAGAATTAGATCTATTATATTCTCAATTAGATAAACATATTGATTTAGATTATTTGGTAAGTCGTGGTGAATATTTAACTGCCTTATTAATGAGTGAATACTTAGGATACCAATTTGTTGATGCCAAAGATTTGATTTTTTTCAATTATGATGGATCAATTGACTATATAAAAATTAAAGCAACGTTTGATCAGATTGTAAAAGAACATCCAAGATTAGTTATTCCTGGCTTTTATGGTTCCTTACCTGATGGAACAATCCGTATCATGAGTCGTGGTGGTGGTGATGTTTCTGGGAGTATTATGGCAAATGTCGTTGATGCTAATGTTTATGAGAATTGGACAGATGTTTCTGGTATCTTAAAAGCAGATCCAAGAATTGTTAAGAAACCAAAGCAAGTTGACGTTATTACCTATAGTGAATTACGTGAATTATCTTACATGGGGGCAAGTGTTCTTCATGAAGAAGCGATTTTCCCTGTAAAACATAAAAACATCCCTATTCATATTCTAAACACGAATGATCCAACAAGTTCTGGAACAATTATTGTTAATAGGATTAAAAATGAAACAAATAAGAACAATTTAATTACTGGTATTGCTGGTAAGAAAGATTTCTCAATCATTACTGTTAAAAAAGCACATATGTCAAACGAAATTGGCATTATTAATTATGCACTTGATGTCTTAAAAAAATATAAGATTAGTATTGAGCATATTCCTTCAGGTGTTGATTCTTTCTCAATAATTGTAGAAACTGAAAGTATCAAACCAGTATTATATGAATTATTACTAAAGATTAAGGAAAAGTGTCAAGCGGATGATGTTACTGTGATCGATAATGTCGCATTAATCGCAACGGTGTCACGTTTTATGAAGAGTAAAACAGGAATGAGTGGTCGCTTATTTACAGCATTAGGAAAAGCGGATATTAATATTTCTGTTATTTCTCAAACGAGTGATGAAATGAATATTATAATTGGAGTTGATAATGCTGATTATGAAAAGACAATCCAAGTGATTTATAAAGAGTTTGAGGATAATTAATAAATAAGAAAAAGAATCAAAATGAGATATCATTTATTTCACTATGGATTCTTTTTTAATGATTCGATACGACTCTATTTACTTAATTACTTCAAATAGGTATGATATAAATTAAATAATAGATTTGTCATACTAAAATGTTAATAACGAATGCTTTAAAAATATTATATGGGGAGTTTATCTATAATGAAAATACAATTAAAAAAAGTCTTAACAAAAGAAGTAGATCTTCCTTTACCTACTTCCTATTCTATCATTGAGTTAGTGACACAAGGAAATGAATTAGTGGAGAAACTTACAGATTATTTAACTGATTTTACAAAAGGTATACTAGATCCAACTATTGCAAATAGTAACCCAAGTCAATTTATATATAATCTTGAAAACAATCGTTTAGGTGATTTTTCAAAACGATCGATTAGACTTGCTTGTCATCAAGAGAAAGTAATTGGAGTTCTTATTGCTCTACCTGATTGTAATGATATGATGCATATTTTTGCATTACATATAGCAGTTGAGTATCGTAGAAAAGGTGTTGGTTCACAATTATTACTTGATTTTATTAATATTGCCTATTCTAAAGGAATGAAAGAAGTGATTTTAGATGTTCATAAAGAGAATTATCCTGCTTATCGATTATATAAAAAACTTGGTTTTGTTGAAACATCATAAATATGATATCTATTAAGATACAAACAGTTCATCATATATTTTTTTAGCATAGCGATCCGTCATACTACTAACAAAATCAACTGCCAATTTTAAACGATAATAGCGTTTGTCTTCTTTTAAATCTTTCGTCTCTCTAATATAAAGACTTACATAATGATTAGGAATATAACCAAATAGCCGTTTTTGATAACCATCTAAACCTGTTACTTGATTATCTTGATCAAATTCCATATGTAAGGTAACATCAACAAATTTATCTAAAATCGTTTGTATCACTTTGTAACCAATAATCTCTTGTGATAAGATTTCTGGCTTACTAAATATATAAGTAAAACAAAACTTTTTTAACTGATTAAATACAAATAATGTATCATTTTCTTGTTTAAATAAATCTTGACCAAATGTTCCATCCATCATCGCATCATAATTATCTAAATATAACTGTGTGAATTGAACATAGGTAGCGTATTGAAAATCACGAAGAAAACGTTGCATATGAATTTCTTCACTCTCCCCTTTTCGTCTTAAAAACTTTGCATCGAATCGTTCTTTTTGCTGATCTAAAAAGTTAGAAAATACATAGTAATCAAATAAACCGTTATTATAGCCATCCTCTATATCTGATATCGTATACGAAATATCATCTGCTGCTTCTAAAATGTATGTTAGTGGATGTCTAGTATTTGTTGTACCAGTGGTTTCTTTTATTAATTTAAATTCTTTTTCTTCAGAATAAAAATATCCAGTTTTCTTTTTATGTACTAATGATGTATCTATGCCTTCTGAGCTTGCTGTGTATTTAATAATTGTATCTAACACAGAAGCACTTAAACGCATACCTGATGTTGCAGATAAACCATTATAATCATGCAATTTCATTAATATTCTTAATGTTTGAGCATTTCCATCATAGTTTATAAAGTCTAATTTTTGTTGTTTAGATAAAGCTGCTACTACTTCTTTATGATTTGCGAACCATAAGCGAATGCTTTCTTCTCCAAAATGACCAAAAGGTGGATTTCCTAAATCATGTATTAAAGAGGAACACTCTAATAATCGCATTAACACATGCATATTTGGTAAACTATTTTTTATATTTCGATAGTATTCTTCTTTTTTATCGTAACCTTTTTTATGACAATACTCTATCCTTTTGTCAATACTAGAAAATAATTCTAGAACAATATCCCTTGATAATAAGGCAACCTCCATACTATGTGTAAGTCTTGTTCTAACAAAATCATTTCTATTTAATGGGAAGACTTGGGTTTTATCTTGAAGTCTACGAAAGGCTGAGCTTTTCGCTATTCTTCGATAATCACTATCAAAGACTTCTTCTAATCTGCGATTTTTATCCCCATCATAATTAGGAATTCGCGTATTACTAACTAGTTTACTCCATTTCATATGTTTATTCTCTCCTTTTGTACTCATATTGATATTCCTTCCTATAAATAAGATTTGCATAACTCTTTTCTATTAGCAATGTAGACAATACTAGTGCTAAGAATTATTTCAAACAAATAACTTCCAATAACAAACAATAAACTCGTTGCTTCTAGTAATCCATGATTCATTAATTTCCTTTTATTTTTAAATATTACGATCATGATATCCTCTATATGTAATGCTATCATTTTAAGAATATCAAATCAATATTTATTACTTGAAGTATCATAAAACAATATTTATAATGAATGTATGGAGGGGATCGTATGTTTAAAATTGGTGAGTTTTCAAAGTTAACACAAGTATCTATTAGAATGTTACACTATTACAATCAAAAAGGTCTATTGAAACCAGCTGAAATTGATGCTTGGACTGGTTATCGTATGTATTCAATTGAACAGATTCCTGTTTTAAGCAGAATTGTTTATTTACGTGATAGTGGCTTTAATGTTATGGAAATTGCTAGTATTCTTAATAATGATAATCAAGAATTTATCATCGAGCAATTGGATAAAAAATACGTAGAAATCAAAGAGAATATTCAAGTAGAACAAGCAAAATTAGAAAAGATTACACTTGCAAAAAAAGAATTGTTTCTTGAAGACAATAACATGCATTATACGATATCCATAAAAGAAGTACCTAGTTACTACGTACTTTCATTAAGAAAAATAATTCCTAATTATTATGCAGAAGCTACTTTATGGCTAGAGTTTACTACTTTAGTAGCAGAACTTGGAATTAAAATATCTGATTATAGCTTCTCTATCTATCATGATAAAGAATATAAAGAAGAAGATGTTGATGTTGAACTTTGTGTTGTTCCCATCATAGAAACTGAGAAAGCTATTGACAATCACTTATTTCGCTATACTGAAGCAGTAGATATGATGGCTTGTACAATGGTATATGGTGATTTTTCTAATATTGCAGGAGTATATCTTTCGTTTGCAAGATGGTTACAAGAGAATGATCAATATGAAATGTATGGTCCAAATCGCCAAATTGTTCATCGTGGTCCATGGAATGAGGATAATCCTAACAATTATCTAACAGAACTACAAATCCCAATAAAGCAAAAAAGATAATATTATTTTATATTTCTCTTGACTCTCACATGATGTGAGGGTCTATTTTATAATTATCAAATAATAAATATGGAGGAAAAATTATGACAACAACTTATAAAGTAGATTCTATTGGAACAATTAGCAATGATGAGAATGGAGCATTTATTAAACTTGATCCTAGATTCATACCAGCATTAAAGGCATTAGATGGATTTAGTCACATCAATGTTTTATGGTGGTTTAGTGATTTTGATAGTGATTTCTATCGATCAATTTTAGAAACAGAACAACCATATAAAAAAGCACCTGACAAGATGGGGATATTTGCGACAAGATCACCAATTCGCCCCAATCCAATTGCCTTAACGACAGTAGAGATTATTGATATTGATGATCAAAATGGTGTTATTCAAGTAGCTTATATAGATGCCAATGATAAGACACCAGTACTTGATATCAAACCGTATACCCCAAGTTATGATCGTATAGAAAGACCAACGGTTCCCTCTTGGTGTCGCCATTGGCCAATTAGTTTGGAAGAATCTGCTGGATTTAATTGGGAAGATGAGTTTATGTGGTAGAAGAAATAACTGTAAAGACGCTTGAAAGCGTCTTTTGTTATAATAATTATAAAAAAGAATTGACACCACTATGTTAACATTGATAACATTTTTACTAGAGGTGATAAAATGACGTACCATAAAAAAGAATTAAAGATGAAAATATTAGAAACCACTTATGACTTAATAAACCAAAAAGGATATCGTGATGTATCGATAAGAATGATAGCAAGAAAACTGAATGTATCACCAACAGCAATCTATCGACATTATAAAAGTTATGCCGATTTAATGAAACATGTGATTCAAAAAGCAGAAATTATATTTTCAGATTATCTAATTCTTAATCTTGATAACAATACTCCACTATTTGATAAACTATCTGTCATGGCAGAAAATTATATTAGTTTTTGTCTTGAGTACGCTACTTTATACGATCTAATGTTTATTAGCGAATATACCCCTATCACTTGTCAACAAGATATGATTTGTGATTTAGGGACACAAGGAATGGACTATTTAATCAGTACGATTGATGATATCATTAGGACTGAGAATTTGCATGTTGAAGTAGAGAGATTACTTACCCAGTTTTGGGCATATATTCAAGGTTATTCGTATTTAATTCGATTTCATCATTTTGAAATAGATAAACATTTACTTGATCAATCGATAAACGATATTATAGGAGGCTGGAAATGAAACGACTAGGATTATATTTTAGTGGTACTGGCAATAGTACATTTTGCGTAACACAGTTTATTAGAGAATTGGATGGGGAATACAGAATATGCTCATTGGAAGATGTTGATGCAAAAGAATTAATCAAAGAAGCTGATGAGATTATTGTTGGTTATCCTATTTATTACAGTAATATTCCTATGTTTATTAAAGACTTTATTACTCAAAATAGTGATCTATGGAAGCAAAAAAAGATATTCTTGATTGCAACTATGGGACTATTTAGTGGTGATGGTAGTGGTTGCTTGGCAAGATTACTTAAAAAGCATGGTGGAATTATTCTCGGTGGAATTCATTTAAAAATGCCAGATTGTATTATCGATGTAGCTATACTTAAAAAGAATGACTTAGAAGAACAAAAACAAATCGATAAAACAGTATTAAAAATCAAACAGTCAGCACAGCTTTATAAAAATAGTACTCCACCCCAACAAGGATTGCATTTCTTTTCACATATGTTAGGATTGTTTGGACAAAGACTCTGGTTTTTGAAAAAGACATCATCGTATCAAGATGCACCAAAAATAAACGACAAGAAGTGTATTAGATGTAAGGTATGTATCAATGTTTGTCCCATGCATAACTTATCAACCGCGATAGATGGAAGTATTATTAATTCAAGTCAATGTACACTCTGTTATCGTTGTGTTCATACTTGTCCTAAACAAGCAATTACTATATTAGGAAAGAAAGTGATTCATTCCCCTTCTAGTTTACTAAAAAGCAATGATAGTAACCAAAAAAATGATAGTTAAACAGGTGTTTATGTTTACACTATCATCTTTTAGATTAGAATATAGATATAGATTCGTAAGATGCCTATCCCCTATTTCAGTATTTATCACAATACTGGCAATATATCCTTATTTTGATATATCCACTCAGCCATAGCAATACAACTTCTTGAACTATCAATTTGTCCATTTTGTGCAAAAAAAGCTGCGAACGTCATTTCTATATATACAAACAAATATGGAATGGCAGATATTTCATCTTTTGTAAGTTCAGATATTTGATTGTAACCAGTAAGAATACCATGGAAAACATCACACCACAAAAGAAAACGATCTTCATCATGATAGTTTTCTACGAGCAACGTTGTCGCTAGATAACAAATATCATACAAACGAACATTTTTCTCAGTTAAATCAAAATCGAGATATCCAGAAAAAGTTTCATCAATAAAAAGCATGTTCTCACTATGAATATCCCTATGAATTAGTTGGCGTGGTAGTTTTTTATAAAGACAATTAAAATCATAGCAATAATTTATAATATCTTGACGAACTTGAACATCATTTTCTTTGATGTTCTTTATTATGTAATTTTCAAGTTCCTTCAAATAATCAGCATCATAACATTCAAAACTAGCACTTATTCTTTTTAATGCCCTATGTAAATTAGCAAGAAGCCCACCAACTAGAAGACCATTTTTATAAGGATTACCCTCAAAGGGCTTAAAATGATTTCCTTTAATTTTTTTCATTAGCACATAATAATGACCATCGATTTGCACAAAGGACATGCCTTTACACGTTTGCAAATATTCTGGTACAGAAATATTTTCTTTTAACAGCAAATCACTAAGTAAAATATTCTTTTCAAGTCGTTTTAAGTTCATGTTTTTTTTAAGAATATATTTGTGATCAAGGTTCCATGTATTCTGGTTTATTTGTTGAATTGCCTTAATAGAATGTATATTAAAACTTGATAAAATTTCATTTATTATCTTCAATAGTATTTCCTCCTAATCATTTATATAGTTGAACTATCTTTATGTTAATACCAAATAATATTATTTTCTTGGCACCATTCTTTTGCCATTTGTTCATATCTGTTATCTTTATAAGAATACCATGCCTGTTCTAACTTTAACGTATATAATGTGTTCTTAAATCTTCTAAATGCACCTTTTCCACGAAGAGAGTGATATAATTTAACTCGACTTAATTCACTATTTAAAGTAGCCACAAAATCCTTCATCATTTTATACTCATGTATTTCAAATTTGGTAGGTAATGCAATAAAATTATCTGGGTTATTATCAAGTGCTTCTTCAAGTTCTGAATTATCCACCCCAGTTAACATATAATCCGCGTATAATACAGTTTCTTCTTTGCTACAGTCGTAAAAATATTCAAACTCATAGTCACAAAACACCATTGCCTCAATTACTTTATCTAATTCTACTTTCATCTTTTTTACAAACCTCCTATACTCGCTTTAACTCCTGCATCATTGCAGGTCTGTTTTTATATTGAGTTCTCCATTTTATAAGCAATTCATTTACTTCTTTTTCAGCAGAGAACTTGTTTTTTAGCTTTCTTAAATACTGTGCAATTCTCTGATAATTCTCTCTAGAAGTAATCGTAGCTTCTATTTCAAGAATCGTAATATATAAATTTATCAATTCTTTAGGGAATGACGAAATTAAATTAGTTGCATATAGATCTAATAACGTTAAATCCTTTGCCTTATCTAATTCTCTTAACAATTCTAGATTCATTTCTTCCTCAGCCAATATCATTAATCTATCTCTATAATATGTTATATTGGCAAGTATCTTTTCAACTATAGTTAACCAATTATTTTTATCATAGATTTTTTTATATTCATGATACAATTCAAAGTTGAACGCTCCTAAATCAATAAAGAAATAATATAATTCTTTTTCTAAAGTATCAAATTGTTTTAAAGATTGATAGATAGAAATCAGATTTTCACTGTGCTCTATTAGAAGTTTTTTATTATTTTGATCTAACTTTTTACTTTCTTCCAAAATTGAAATTGCATCTTCATAATCTTTTGTTACTAATAATTGATTAATTTCCATTTCTCGAACAGTTGGTAAGTTCCAATACTTGACTTTCATGGCTTGAATTTCTTTGATTGGTTTGTTCAATAACTCCATACAATGTATTTTTTCTGTTACATATTCCGGTAATATGTAATTGTTGTAATCATTTTTATTATTTTCAGCATCGTTTATAACTTCATCTAATTGTTCGATTTTTTGGATTAGTATGTCTGCATCTTTTACTACCTCAATTAAAAAATTGGTTATCCATTGTTCAGCATAGGAATCCGTATATTCAAGCTTTTTAAACCATTCTAGCATTTGCTTTTTTGCGATTGAATCATTACTTTCAAGATAAATATATTTCCAAAAGTTATAACAGCTTTCAAATATCTCATGTAACTCTCCATTAGAATCATCAACATCCACATCTGCAATTTCATTATATAAGTCTGTGCTGATGTCAAAAGCTTGCTTGTATTTTTTTCTATCAATAAGAATTTGCAATCTTTCATCAATAAAACAGCAAATATCATTTTTGAAATTCCAAGCATCTTTCCAATCTATATAACCACTAAACAATTGATATTTATTGAATATTTTATTTAATTCTTTTTTTAAAATTTGAATCGTTTTAGAATCGTTTTCTATATTAAACGTTAGCATTAAGTCATTTTTAAAAGTATTATCTTTACTTGCTAGATCATATATGTACTGTTTCAATTTTTTTTGATCTAAAGAATTGATAAAATGTTCTAAATTAAAACGATTATCCGCTAACTCTTCATCCATATTTTCAACAGTATATAAAACAGCAGCCATATGTTTACAATGATAACCAGATAATGAATAAGGGCAATCACAATCCATATGCCAAATTTCTCCGTTTTTTATAGCTATCTCAATTTCGTATTCTTGATTTCCAATCACAGAAGCACGAATCTCATCATTTTCAAAAGATAAATTATTGACAGAATCATCGATATAATAATCATATCCTCTTGATAAAATATGATCCCTAAATAAATATTTCCATTTTAAATCCATAGTTTTCCTCTCTCTCAACAAAGCATTTCAAACTGAAGTAAAAGATGATAGTTGCTCAATAAAGCTATTTATTTAAGTATAATACATATTTTTTTGTTTTCCAATTATGATTGTCTATTTTTAGTATTTTATCTTATTTATTTTGTACAGAACAGTTTAGCTTCGTATTCTTTTGCTTGTCTACATGTTATATTTCAGCCAATCAAAAGAGTTAAGTTGCATTGACTAAGCGATGATGATAAAATTAATCACATTGGTGGTGAAAATAAATGAATGATAGATTAAAACAAGAATTACTGGATAAGAACTCTAAACTAATTGATATGGTCATAGAACGCACTAAGAGAGATTTTACCGATGATATTGCACTTATTGGTCTGACTGGTTCTTTTAGCACAAATGATTTCCATGAGAAAAGTGATTTAGATTTGATTATTGTAAACAATACTGATAAAGCTTGGCAGATGGCAGAGTGCTTTATTTTCGATGACGTGGGATATGATATTTATTGTACATCTTGGAAAGACCTTGAGAAGAAATCAATACTTGAAAACCCGGGTGTTTCTAGTTTAATTGATTTGCAAATAATATACTATTCAAATTATGAATATTTAGAAAGATTCAATCACTTAAAGGAAAAAGCACTTCAACTTTTAGCAAAGCCTATTGGAGATGATTGTTTAAAGCGAGCAAAAAAGCACATTGACCTTGCAAAACAAGATTATGCCGATGCTCTTATTTTTGAGGATATTGGAGCCATCAGATACGCAGCAGGCAGGGTTTTATACAATATTGTAAATGCGATTGTAAACCTCAATAACACCTATTTTAAGCGTGGTATTAAAAGATATCTTGAGGAACTGCTATCTTATCAGTATCTACCATTAGAGTTTGAAACACTTTATATGGCAGTAATTGATGCTAAAACGATCAATCAATTAAGAAATGCTGCTTTTTTGTTATTAAAAGCTACCGTTCAGTTATTTGATTTAATGAAGCAAGATCTTACAACACAACCTATTGCTACCTATGACAATCTTCGGGGAACTTATGAAGAATTATGGTGCAATTACCGCAACAAAATTATAATTAGCACGACTCTAAAAGATAAATCATATGCCTTTCATGCCACTTTAGGTGCTCAGAATTTTCTGGATGAAATGTCAAATGAATATGGTACAAAGGAACTTGATATCATGCGTAATTTTGATTCTGATAACCTTGAACTACTCAAAGATGCCTTTTTACAGGTGATGGATGAATACTTATTGGAATATAAAAAAGTCGAACGTAAAGTATTGAAGTTTGATACATTTGAAGAACTCTATGATTATTACATGAAATAGATATTATAAAAAGAAGATAGTAATGAACCATCTTCTATTATAATTATTCTATAGATGTTATTTTATTTTAAAATCTTTTTCTTTTTATTAAAAACTAATACTCCCATTCCAGTTAAAGATAGGAAGCTCATAGCAAGTAAAAGTTGTATATCTGTAGTATCACCAGTTACCACATCACTTTCTGATGGATTTGGAGTTATTGGTGTTTCTTTAGCTTCAACATCCCATAAATAATCTTTTACAAATTCTGAGAATTGATTTCTCCATACTCCCCAATCATGTGCTCCATTCTTCCATTTAAATTCTACATTTGCTCCTGCTTTTTCTAATTCTTCATA
>Ga0153996_1000167_pt1 | contig 34181 bp, 33 predicted proteins | sample TSNC080MetaG_FD_104728 | JGI IMG/M metagenome (GOLD analysis project Ga0153996, IMG submission 104728) | Attine ant fungus gardens microbial communities from North Carolina, USA - TSNC080 MetaG | ecosystem: Host-associated > Fungi > Mycelium > Unclassified | place: USA: North Carolina, Lumber...
GGGATGCCTGAGTACATGGACGAGCGCGGTAATCCCAAGAGCGAGTTCCGCAATAACAAGTGGAATAATAAAAGGTAAATATTCTCTCAATAGTTCCATATAAATATCCTCCTATAAATTTTTGCACTGTTAACAATGCCTTTGTATTTAAGAATTCCAAAAAGTACAGATTTGTTATCATTTCCAATAGACCCTCTTTGAGGATTATCCCCGCGTTGCTCTTCAGGCTATGTTCCAGGTTGTTTCTTTACAGTCAGTCAGCCAGCCAGTTACAAATATTCTAACTATTTTTTTATTTTGCCACATGACTTTTCTTGCTGTTTATTTTGGCTGTTTGACGGGAACCAATATGCGGATGTTGAGCATATCTTGCCGATCATAAATATTGAGCATACCAATTCCATTAGGACATGGCTCAATCTCTTTGATTAACATCCATCTGTAAAAATCATTATTAAAAGTCTTACGAATATCCAGCATTTCTCCGTGGTAGGCAAAACAAGCGTACCAACCGGCGGGAATGTATCTGGTTTTCAAATCGCAATCCTTATTGCCGTTTGCTAATTCGCCTCCGTAAAACACAGAATATTTCCTACTATCATCACCAAAACAATTTACGGCTGTGTAAAAATAATCGTCTTTCAAACAGCCATAATATCGCCTGTCGGTTAAAAAGTTTTCACCGGTAGATTGGAGCATATAGTTAAAGTCATTGGAATTTTCATCAACTTCAAGAAACACTCCATAGAGGTTTTGTTCATCAAGATAAGTGTAGGTTTCCTTTAGCGCTAACACTCCTTGAAAATTCATTATATCTCTATCAACAACAAAGGCTTTTGACATGGGGGTTATTTCATAGTGTCCATTCCTGTAAACGGCAGGGGCCATACCGAACCATTTTTTGAAATCACGGCTAAAAACTTCTGGATATTCAAAACCCAACTCATAAGCAATATCTGTTACAGTTTTTTGTGAGTCTTTTAATTTTTCGGCAGCTAAAGCAAGTTTTCGTCCAAGAATATATTGTTTTACACTTGTTCCTGTAATAATTTTGAATAATCGGCTAAAGTGAAACTCCGATAAGTAAAACTGCTGTGATACACTTTGCAGCGTTAATTGTTCGGCTATACTTTCCTCTATATGGTCGATGACATTATTAATTGTGCGGACATATAAATTCAAAATGCCATCCCTCCTTATTTTGGCTTCATTCAAATTTGGTCGTTTACTTAGTCTTACTTGTATTTCCATAAACATCTATATATCTATCGTTTCACCGCAAGATAAATAATTCATATTCGGCAGCCGCTCCGCAAAATAACTGTATGCATTTGCACTGCCCAATACCATCAGGTTTTGCTCATGGGAAAAATCATCTTTTCCTTTATCGGTATAAAGTGCGTCGTTCGCACTGGAATGATGTTTTTCTGTGTCCGGCACGGTGAATAGTGTAAGCTCATCATCAATCGTATAATCGCCGTCTAAAAGAACCACTTGTGGATGTGTCTGCAAATGTGAGGCGACGCCTACATTCACCTTTAGAAAGAGAAATTTTGAATAATGCTTCTCAAATGCCTTTCTTTGTGCGTACACTTTTGCGCTGCGATTGATTTTGAGAAATTTCTCTAATGTGCCGCCGTGATCAAAGTGTCCATGAGAGAGAATCACAGTGTCTACTTTTAATAAATCAATGCCGAGCATATTACTGTTTTCAAACAACGTATCATCCGGCCCTACATCAAAAAGAATTTTGTGCCTTGATGTTTCGATATATAGTGATAAGCCATGTTTAGCCTTCAACTCGCAATTTGACTGGTTTTCTACTAATGCCGTGATTTTCATGCCAATCTCCTATAATATAAACTAGTTTCAATACTTGATTTTTAGCCGTTTGTTTCGATAATGCTCATACATAATTCTTACTCAGCATTTTTTGAAAATGCGGGCTGAACAACCAGCCCCATCCCCACTAAAAAGACCCAATCTGCGAGAATGATATGCTATCTTTTCTTTCATGTCGTCCATAATGCCACCTCTTATATATCTATAGATATATAAGAGATATCATAAAATGGATCATATGTCAACAATTTTGTGCTTGCTGATAATGGATAATACATCAATTGTTAGCGAAGATAGAGTAAACCTAAACATTCCTCAAAATGATGCAAGTACCCATCCCGCCCTCAATACAGAGTGAAGCCAAGCTAAATAGAATCAGAGTTTATATGAAAGGATGGTTTTCGTTTGGTTTATATTTGATTTATTTTGGGTTTAGATTGACTGTGAGCAATACACTTTGTATTCCGTTCTCAATCCGATAGTCCAAACGGTGTAAATCCAAAATAGTTTTTACGATATAAAGCCCTAATCCGCTGCCTCCGGTAGATCTGTTTCTGGATTTTTCCGCCCGGTAAAACGGCGTAAACAGATAGGGCAGGTCGTCGGATGGAATTGTTACACCTGTATTTTCTATAGTCAGTTGTTTATCTGCCAGCCGTATCAGAACATCGCTTCCCGCGGGCGAGTGTCGAACGGCGTTTATTATCACATTGGAAATCGCTTTTTTAAAGAGCGGCGGCTCGGCGGATATAACCTGATTTTCCTGTATATTCGTTTTAACCGTTATTTTTTTTTCATCTGCCAACGGTTGAACGCCCTCTACACATTCCTGGATAATACTTGCTACATCTGTATCTTTCATACGATCTTCCAGCCCCATAGCCTCCATTTTAGCTATGGTCAGGATTTCTTTGACCAAAACTTCCATATCTTCCGTAGCGGACAAAACCATCGGCAGATACTTTTCATGGTTCTTATAATCCCCGATTCCCATGACCATGCTTTCCACCTGCGCTTTTATCAGGGTAATAGGAGTCTTTAGTTCATGCGATACCGCCGCGAAAAAGTCCCTGCGCTGCTTCTCCATTTTCTTTGCGGAGGTAATATCCTCACTTAGTTTTTGGTTTGCGTCCTCCAACTCGCGCATAGAAGTATTGAGTTTATCTGCCATTGTATTCAGGCTGTTTGCAAGCATACCTAGTTCATCGGTGCGATTTACCGTACAGTGCCACGTCATATCAAGTTCACTCATGCGTTTGGAAATGCTGCTGATCTGTATAATCGGTTTTACCAATATACGGCTGCACAAAAAGGCGCCGATAAACGAAATCATAAAAATAAACAGTATGATGTAGGGCAATAGTTTCAAAAAGGCTGTTGTGATTTCCGCTTGCGCGGAGGTGTTGACCAATATCGTCAACGTGCTTCCTGCTGTACGATCCGTAAACTGAATATTTGATGTCACTGTAATAGCTGACGAACCCTCCGGCCTCTCTCCAAAAGACTTGGAAACGCCTTCTGTTGTCAGCATAATATAGGCATCATATTTAATAGAAAAATCGTTGATGAGTGCAGTTCCGTCCTCGAAGCTCACATTATATAGCTTTGATATTAGCACATTGGCATCATCTTGTACTTTCCCACCCACAACAATCTCATAGCTCTGGGGCAGGGTAAGCATAATGATACCGTAGATGACAAGGCTGCACAGGATAAGAAGCCCTGCAATCCAAAGAAATACTTTTACGGATAAGCTGTTTTTAATTCTCTTTCGCAAGTCTGTATCCCACCCCTCGTATTGTATCAATGCAGTCAACGCCCAATTTACGGCGCAGGTTCATGATATGGATATTTACTGTTTTTTCATCACCGATGAAGTCGTATCCCCAAACAATGTTCACAAGATTATCCCTCGTAAACACACGGCCTTGGTTTTTGAAAAATAGATGTAGCAGTTCATATTCGGTATGGGTCAAGGCGATTTCCTTTCCTGAAACAAATACTTGTACCCCCACAGGGTCAAGCTGGATATTCTTGTAAGTTATAACCTCATTTTCATCTGTCACGCTTTGATAGGTTCGCCGCAAAACCGCTTCAACATGCATTAAAACAAGTTTTAATGAAAATGGTTTGGTAATATAATCGTCGGCTTTCATTTCAAAGGCTTTGATCTGCGCCTGTTCATCATCCAATGCGGTAAGCATAATAATGGGTGTGTCGGATGTTTCCCGCATCCTTTTACAAACAGCATAGCCGTCCAATTTAGGCATCATGACATCCAAAAGCACAAGATCATAGCTTTCATTTAGAAACGCTTGTATACCTGCAACGCCATCATCTGCCACAGACACAGAATATCCGGCATTTGTAAGCAATTCTTTCAAAACAGATTGAATTGTTATTTCATCCTCAATAATCAATATTTTTTGCAACGGTTTCATCTCCCATCAAACCTAATCATATCAGTTCTTAATTTAAATTTGATTTACTTTTCTGCTTTTATTCGCCCATCTCTCGGTTTTTCCGCATCTTTAGGTATCAGCCACATACGGCTAAAGCGCACCACGCCGGGAATACGGTTTTCCTCACAAAGTTTTTGTATGCTTCTTTTGGATATATCCCACTTTTTAGCAGCGTCTTGAACAGAAATATAATCCATCCTTGATTGTCCCTTCCTCATGGTATAAACCTATTATGTGCGGTCTGCCGTATAATATCAAGTAAAATATTTTGAGTTGTTCCAATTAGTAGTATTTTACTTTCTGCATTGATTTTGAAAGAGCTAATCCTTATTGTACATATTATAGGCATGGTTTTTATTATCGGTGGCATTATTATCTCCTGTTTAAGTGTACGTTTTAAAGAAATAATGTAACCGTAAAAAAGCGGACGTGACACCCGATAAAATCCGATTGTCGCGTCCCTTTAACATTGATTATTCGTAGTTCATAATATAGTCCATACACTTATCCTGCTTGCCGTTTAATTCAGAATTCGAGATAATTATGATTAGGTTAAAAATAAATTTAGTCATTATATTGACAAACACAAAGCTCAAATGCGGGCTTTAGAAAAATTTGCATTACGCCGGAGCCGTTCGTCAGATAACAATAGTGAAAAAGACCATACTTCAAAAAATGGGCTTAAAGGAAGGGATTGATATAAAATGAAAACGGTTATCACTGCAAAGGAATTGGAAAAAAGCTATGGCCAGCGAAAGGCTGTTAATGGAATTAGCTTTGATATTTTTGAGGGAGAAGTAATCGGACTGCTCGGCCCCAATGGCGCGGGCAAGAGCACCACCATCAATATGTTAGCTACTTTGCTGCATCCCGATAAGGGTTCGATTCGTGTGTTAAATTACGATTCTAAAAAAGACAAAAATATGTTAAAGAAAAATATAGGTATCATACCTCAAGACTTAGCGATTTATGAGGAAATATCCGCAGAAAAGAATGTCCGCTTTTTTGGCAGCTTACATGGCCTGGGTGGTGAGAAACTCAATCAGTACGTTCGTGACGCATTAGAATTGGTTTCTTTGTATGATAGAAAAGATGATAAGCCAAAAGGCTTTTCCGGCGGTATGAAACGGCGTTTAAATATTGCCTGCGGTATTGTCCATAAACCTAAAATCATTATAATGGACGAACCAACCGTTGGTATTGACCCGCAATCCCGAAATCATATTTTACAGTCGATAAACGTACTAAAGCGTCAGGGCGTTACACTGATTTACTCTACTCATTACATGGAAGAAGTTGAAGCTGTCGCTGACAGGATATTGATTATGAACGATGGTGTAATTATCGCGGAGGGCACAAAGGAATCTTTAACGAAACAGGTTGACGACCAGATAACGTATACTTTCCATCTTGAACAGGGAGTCAATTTTATGGAGGACGCTTTATATCAGATTGAAGGAGTGTTAGACGTATCTGTCGCTGATAATCTTATCAATGTTACTTCTGAGCAATCCAGTAACAATCTTAATGCCATCATATCAGCATTGCTGCAAAATGATTGTGTACTGGAAAGTATGACCAGCCAGAAAGCATCATTGGAAACGGTCTTTTTAGAATTAACAGGAAGAACACTAAGGGATTAAAGCTTGGGAAAGGAGTGTGTGAAAAATGAATTTTCTTAAAGTATTCAAATTTGATTTTATGAATATTATCAGAAACCCAATGTTACTAAGCATTAACACCATCTTTCCGCTGGTACTGCTTGGCGCGTTTGGTTTAGTGAGCAGCGGCAATTTTAGCGGTGACATCAGTTCTTATGACTATTATGCCGTAACGGGCATGGTACTATCCGGTATGCTTGTTTCCATGACCGTGACGAATACATTTATGGAGGAAAAGGTGAAGCGCGGAAATTTTCGCCTTGCTTACTTCCCTGTATCAAAAACAACAATGTATTTATCTAAGCTGTTATCGACGTTCATCTTTGCAAGTATTTCGTACAGCCTGATTATCTTAGCCGTACAATATGTTTTTGGTTGTTTCTTGGGCGGTAATAACATTTTTTACTTTATTATATTGATTATTGTCCTTACTTTTTTCGGGTGCAGTATGGGGACTATGCTATGCTGTTTGCTTAAAAGTGAAGAAAAGGCAAACGCAATAACGCCAATAGTATCTTTACTTTTTGTTATCTTTGGAAGCGTTTTTATACCTGTAGGACATCTTAGGGGTATTTTTAGGTCAATCGCAGCCTTTACGCCTTTGAAATGGGTTACTGAAAGCGCATTTAGAGTGATTTACAATCAGGATTTCAGCACCTATTTCTATACGCTCTTTGGGTTGGTTGTTTTATCACTTGCTTGTATTTTTGTAAGTCAAATCATATATAGGCCGGAGGATTATGTCTGATGAAAATAATAAAATTATTAAAAAATTTTGCATACAGGATTGTCCAGAAAAAAGCAGTTATCGTTATGGCCGCCATAGTAATTCCTGTAATGGTTGCTGCTGCGACAATGCTGTTTTCTCAAAAGTCCGATACGAAAGACGTGGTGGCCTTTGTGTCTGAAGAAAGTGTAACATTCCCTGAAAATGATAAGCTGCAGATTGATGTAGTTTCAGGGAGGCCGGAAACAGCCGAATTACTATTAGGGAACTATGATTATGTCGTGGAGAAAAAGAGCGATAACACCTACACGGTAACTACAGTGATGAAAAACGAACATGATACCGAGCTTGTCAAACAGTTTTTTAATGATGGCGGTTCACTTAACGGCTATGGTAATAAGGATAATGACCGGGACATCGGCAGTACTGTTATCGGAGTTATTATAATGGTTGTAATAATGCAAGGCGTAGCGATAACAGGGCTTTACCCGGAAGACAGAAACTTGAAAACTTTAAAAAGGATAATGACTAACCCTGTTTCCGAAGGGCAATATATATTAGCGCAAGGCATATTTACTTTTTGTTTATTATATGTTCCGACATATATTGCAGTCGGAGAGGCAAAGGTCGCCTTGGGAAGCCAATTCAGCTTTAGCTTTGGAATGCTGGCATTGCTCTTAGTGATACTGGTTGCCTTTACGACGGCTTTTTCCCTCTTCATATCCTCAATTATGAAGCAAAATATACAATTGGCAGCAAGCGTAATAGCGATTATTACCTCAATTTTAGGCGGGTGTTTTGTGGCCTTCTCACCTAACAATATCATATTAAAGACAGTTTGTGCTGTAATACCGCAAAAACATTTTATGGATATGCTTGATGGTATTGCGCAAGGTAAGGGATTGTATAATTTCATGCCTCAATTAGCATATATCCTGTTTTGGATTTTATTGCTCGGAATAACCGGAGTTTTTATAATTAAAAATACTGCAAAGAAAGCGGCAAGTTAAGCGAGGTAAGGAGGTTTTCTATTACTTGGATGCTACTTCAAAAGTCTTCAAAAGTTCTATGGGAAAACTTATTTCTCCTCAGTTATAATTTAAGTATTGACATTTTTACTTTTATGGTTTAAAATAACATTGTTATTTTTTAGCGGAGGTAATTCAAATGTCAAGAAAAGCTGGAACAATTCCTGAAGAAACGAAAATGAAACTGCTGGAATCCGCCGTAGCCGAATTTGCTCAACATGGTTTTCAGAAAGCATCCCTGCGCCGTATTTGCGCCAATGCAGGCGTGACTACAGGGGCGTTGTACTTTTTCTTCCAGGATAAAGAGGATTTGTTCCAAAGTGTGATTTCGCCGGTTACCGACAGCCTCTTGTCTGTCTTGCAGGCTCACTATCAGGCAGAGCTGGCGGGCACAGTTACACAGGCCACAGATGCTTCGGCCGATATCCAGGCCGGTGCAGACATACTGGAAGTTTATTACTCCAACAAAACTATTGGCAGCATTATCCTGAACCATCGTGACCATCCTGCTATATGCGCTTTTTTTGACCAGATTACAACACTAATAGATCAACAAACCATATCCTTGCTGAAAAAAGTCAAAGACCCCGCAGCGAGCTGCGGGGTCTTTGACCCTCGCGGCATTCGCCAAATGCAGGAGAAAAACATTCCTGCGCTTGGCTCATTGCTCGCGGGAATAAACATCGATGCATCTGCTGATCCTGTTTTTAATGACTGTACCGTTCACTGGATTTCACATTTGCAGATTGACGCTGTCATGCATATTATTGGTCATGACTATGATGAAAATAAGGCAAAAGAACAACTGGAAATAATGGTTCATTTTCTGCGCGCTGGTTTTTTATCCCTGCTTTCAGAAAACCTTAAGGAATAATCTTTCACTTGGAAGTGGATTTGTCATCGGATAAAAGGACTATATAAGTCCTTTTTAAATAGCATTAACATAACATCGTTATTTAATTTCATTTAACGAAATGACTCAAAGATTCGCATTGGAGGATATTATTATGTATGTAGAAATTACCAATATCAAAAAAAGCTATGGCGAAGGTGGAAGCTTCGTCCAGGTTCTGGACGGAATCAGCACCCAGATTCAAAAGGGGCAAATGTGTGTGATTCTGGGACCATCCGGTTCCGGAAAGTCAACCCTTCTCAACACCATCGGAGGTTTGGATACCGTGGATAGTGGAAGTATTCAGATTGACAGTCAGGAAATCACTACCCTAAAACCTCATGCACTTTCCGATTATCGCCGGGATACATTAGGCTTTGTATTTCAATTTTATAATCTGATTACAAACCTTACCGTACGGGAAAACATTGAGGTTTGCCGTTATTTATCTCCAGAACCGCTGGATATGGACGACCTCCTGCAAACCCTTGGGCTTACCGAACATCAGCACAAATTCCCCTCTCAGCTCTCCGGTGGACAGCAACAGCGCTGTGCCATTGCCCGGGCCCTGGTCAAGAATCCAAAGCTCCTCCTTTGTGATGAACCTACCGGCGCCCTGGATTCCAAAACTGCCCGGGAAATCCTGATTCTCCTGGAGGAAATCAATCAGCGTTACAACGTAACTATGTTGATCGTCACTCACAATGATGTGGTCAAGAACATGGTACATAAGGTTATTAAAATCAGGGACGGCCAGATCCATAAGGAATATGACAATACAAATCGGATTCCTGCTGCAAAGCTTGAATGGTAAGGAGGCACATCGATGCAGAAGTTATTATTTAAACGCACACTGCGGGTTCTAAAGGCCAACGCCTTTCGATATCTCGCCTTATTTCTCTTAATCATCCTCGCCCTGTTCATGATCATCGGAACGGTTGGGTCAGCACAAAGCATTATCCGGACAGTTGATGAAAAAGCTGACGCCAATCATTTAGAAGACGGACAATTTCACGTCTTTTATCCGTTGAAAGAAGAAAACCTGCAAACACTCCATGACATGGGAATCACCCTGGAGGAATGTTTTTATCTGGACTTTCAGATGGAGGATGAATCCACTCTCCGTCTGATGAAAAACCGCACAAAGATAAATACCCTTGAACTGGCTGAAGGAACTGCCGCCACTGCAGATGATGAAATTGTACTGGAACGGATTTATGCTGCCGCCCATGACATCAAGGAGGGAGAGACGATAACCGTTGCCGGAAAATTATACACCGTTACTGGAATCGGAACTTCAGCAGATTATGATAATTGCCTGCAAAATATGTCTGATGTATCTTCCGATGGCAAGTCCTTCGGTACGGCATTTGTAACAGACAAAGCCTATGAAACCTTACTTAACAATGGGTCATCTCTTCATACGGAAGAATACTGCTACAGCTACCTGCTGGGGAACGGCAGCACTCATACAGACTTAAAGGATTACCTTCTGGAACTTAAAGTCTATCCCGATGAAATCGAAGACCCTCTTTTTCAGGAAATGCTGCAAAATGAACTGCAGGACCGAGATGAACTGACAGACGGCCTGCAGGAACTAGCCACCGGATCTGCTGAAATCAGCCATGCCCTGGATACATTAGCAGAGGGCTCCACTACAATGGAAAACGGAATTTCAGCAGTCTATGAAGGACTTACTCAGCTCAATGATAAATCCAATGATTTGACAGGTGGATCAAACCAGGTACTTTCAGCGTTAACCGCACTGGAATCTGCCCTTGGCAATATGGATTCCCAAGCATCTTCCGTTTCCCAACTTAGGGATGCCTCCGCCGGACTGCTTGCCGGCTTGCAGCAGCTGAATATCGGTTTACAGCAATTACCAGAGCAAGTTAACTATCAAGCTTTTGAGGCCATTCTGGCGTATAATGGAGCAGACCTCTCTTCCCTTTCACCGGATGCACAGCTGCTGCTTAATGCCATGCAGCAATACTTAACAGAAGTGAATACTTATCTTTGTGAAGCTGCCAGTGGTTCTCAAACCCTGTATACAAATTTTCAGTCATTCGATCAGGCTATAGATGCATTACCGACTGCATTAGAGGAGATAGGCATGGCCCTTGATCAACTTAGTGAGGCAATTTCAGCCTTGCACACAGAATACGAAAAACTGGATTCGGGTATTATTTCCTATACCGATGGGGTACGTCAGCTTTATAATGGTTATGAGCAGATTAATAACGGAGCAAAGGACCTAAGCCAGGGTGCTGATGAACTTTCCAAAAATGCCGGAGACTTCCGCACCGGAACGGAGAAATTACAGACAGAGACAGATAAAGTATTGGATGAATACTTCCCCGTTGAGGTTCAAAACCTGACTTCTCTTATAGAAGCAGAAGACAATCCGCGGATAAAAGCATCCAACAACGATAAAGCAGTCGATATCAAGGTAGGACTATGGGCAGGGATTATTGTGTTTATACTGATCACCTATGTAATCTCTGTTTTTGTAATTCACTCTATTGATCAGGAAAGTACCATGATCGGAGCACTTTATGCACTGGGATTGAAGCCAAAGCAGCTGATGCTTCATTATACCTTGCTCCCTGTTCTGCTATGCCTTGCCGGCGGAATTGTCGGAACGCTGATTGGATATTCAGATTTCACTATCTCGCTATTATCCGGTGACGCTTACGACTACTTTTCCACACCGGTTATTGAAACATTTTACAGCCCCTGGCTGCTGTTCTATGGTTTGGTTATACCACCGCTCATTGCTTTCATTGTAAACTGGATAATTATCCGTAAGCGTCTGAGCAGAAGCGCCCTTTCTTTATTACGAAAAGAGCCGGCACAGAAAAAGGCAAACCGTTTGCGCCTGACCAGGCTGAGCTTTGTACAGACCTTTCAGATCAGACAATTCCTGCGGGAAAAACGCAGTTGTTTTGCTGTCCTGGCCGGTATGTTCATTTCCCTTTTAATTTTAACACTAGGGCTTAACTGCTTTGCATTGTGTCTTAATATCAAAGAACAGAATACGGAAGATACAAAATATACTTATATGTATCAATATAAATATCCAACCAGCAAGGTCCCGGAAGGTGGATACGCAGCATATGCCGAAGGCCTGAACAAAGAGGTGCTTGGTTACAATATGGAAATCAGCGTAATCGGCTTGAGCAAGGATAACCCCTTCTTCCCCGCTATTACAAGTGAGCGTAAAAATGAAATCAGCATTTCCAATTCCGTAGCAACAAAATATGACTTGTCAGTTGGTGATAAGCTGATCCTAAGTGATCAGGTTGATGAAAGAGAGTATGGCTTTACCGTGAAAGAAATTGTTGCTTATTCTTCCGGCATGTGCTGTTTTATGGATGTTGACAGTATGCGTACACTGTTTGAGCAGGATGATGATTACTATAACGTGGTATATTCCGATCATGCATTGGATATTGATAACGGACGGCTATATGGAGTTTCTACAAAGGCCGATATTGTGAAGAGTGCAGATATCTTTATGGAAATGATGCTGCCGATGATGAGTATGCTGACGGGTATTTCAATCATACTATTTTTAATCGTCATGTACCAAATGATGAAAGTGATGATTGACCGCTCTTCACTGAATATCTCTTTAATGAAAATTTTCGGCTATCGGGATAAAGAAGTACGCCGCTTGTATCTGGATAGTAATTCACTGCTGATTGCAGCCGGAGCGATGGTGTTGATTCCTGTCAGTAAGTTAATTATGGATGCTTTATATCCTGGCTTGATCGCTAACGTGGCTTGTGGAATTGACATGGGTTGGCCGCCTGTACTCTATGTGATTGTATATATATTGATCATTTGCTGCTATCTTTTAATCCGAACAGTCCTAATGCAAAAGCTGAAACGGGTAATGCCTGCAGAAATGCTGAAAGATAGAGAATAGATGCGGTGTGTTGAGACGGCAGCACAAATTTGTGCCGCCGTCTCTTTTGTATGAGAAAACTTATTGACAAAAAGATATTACGAGAGTATAATTTCATTACCAGTGGTAATTAACATTGGTAATGTAACTGGAGGTGCGTTGTGAAAAATAGAATAACGAAAGAGCAGATTGTTGAAACGGCTCTTGAGCTTATGCGGGATAAAACCGACTTGCGCGGTCTTAATCTGCGTGAGATTGCGCGTACATTGGGCTGCGCCCACACCAATCTATATAATTACTATCACTCATACAATGATTTGCTTTGGGAAACACATGCCACATTACAGGAGGTATTCATGGGTATACTTACAAAAAAGCTGGAAGCTGCCAACAACGCTGAATTGCGGTTGTCCTATTTCTTTGAAGCCTTTGTTGATATGTATATGGACAATAAAGGGTGGTTCCGGCTGACATGGCATGAGTATATCGGCGGCAAACGTCCACAGCGGGATATAGAAGCGACAGAAGCAACAAACAAAGCCTTGAACGACTATATATTGGAGATATGGAAAGAACTTACCGGGGAATATCCAAATGCCGATCAGACAAAACGTGTTTTGCACAATACCCATTGCTATATTGTCGGTGAGATATCGAACTACCTTTTGGGCAGAGGGTTAATTGAAAACGAAACCGAGCTGAAAATGTATATTACTCATGAAGCAATCCGTATGTTCAGACTTTGTCTTGTGGGATACCATGAGGGCGTTTGACAATGTGAATTACTGCTTTGCCGCAAAAAATTAAAGTGAGGTTGATTATTTGGAAAACTACGAACAAAAATTTTCAAAAGAACTTAACCATTATAATGAGATTCTTGCGATTATCCATGAGCAGTTGAATGCTGCAGAAAACGACAATGCAAAAAATTTAAAGGCCTTGCAACAGACAAACAGGGAAATGTGGGAAAATGCCTCCCACTCCACAGATGACTTTGACAGAGCCGTTGAGTTAAGCCAGTTTTACCAGCCACTAGCCAGTAATATCCATGCGGTAGAATCCAGCACTGAAAGGATGCGCTTGCTTAAACTGATGCTGAAATCAGCCTATTTTGCCCGGATCGACTTTTGTGCCAAAGGGCAAAAACAGTACGGAGAAATCTACATCGGCAGAGGAACGCTGATGAAAGATGTAGACCAAAGAATCCATATATATGATTGGCGCTCTCCCATTGCCAGCCTGTTTTACCGTTTTGAAACCGGGGATGCCTTTTATGATGCGCCGAGTGGCCGCATTGCTGGTAACATCGGGCTGAAACGGCAATATGAAATCAAGAAAGGCGTTTTTGAATATTTCTTTGACGCCGACGTTCAGATAGCAGATGAATTTTTGCGCAAAATGCTGTCGGGCAATACCTCCAGCAAGATGAAAACCATTGTAGAAACCATCCAGAAAGACCAGGATATTGCCATCCGGGATATCACCCACGATCTGCTGATGGTACAGGGGATTGCAGGCAGCGGCAAAACTTCTATTGCATTGCATCGGGTGGCCTACCTTAAATATCAGGGATTATCAAACCGGCTGAAATCCTCCGACATCATCATCCTATCCCCTAATACCTTGTTTGAACAATACATTTCTAATGTACTGCCGGAGCTTGGCGAGGATGAAGTAAAATCTATCGTGTTTGATGATATGATGAAAAACATTTTAGCTGACAAAATAACCTTTCAAACCCGGCACAATCAAATTGAAACACTAATCACCTGTACCGTGCCCGCAGAAAAAGCACTGATAAAGCAGTCTATAGAGTTTAAGACATCCGGTGCTTTTATAGAAATATTGAAAAGGTATGCGTGTAGCCTTCCGGCTTCTCACATTAACTTTCGCGACGTTAAGTATGATGGCAAGACGGTTTTTACCAGCCAATATTTAAAAGACAAAGTACTGCAAATGAGTGGCGAAATGAGCTTGGCGGTAAAGCTTTACCATCTTCGACATTTTATTTTTGAGGAAATTCATGAGATGCGTAAGGCGCGGATGCCCATACTGGTGCAGCAGGCAAGAGAAGATCCTGAACATCCTTTTGATTGGGAGGAATATGCAAGGGCGCTATCCATTGAGGAATGTACCCAACTGGCCAAAGAAATTGATAGCTTTACCAAACTGGATAGTGTTGCGCTTTACAAGAAGCTGTATTCTAATGACGGCTTGCTGCTTTCACTATCAGATGAACTTGCGCTGCCGGATAATGTTGCGGAAATCCTACATTACTCACAGGGATTGCTCACCGGCTCCATTCTACAAAATGAGGACGCTCTTGCCGCATCTTACCTCCAATTACTGATTGAGACAAATGATACCTACAAGCAAATCAGGCAGGTCGTTGTAGACGAAGCACAGGACTATTACAGCATCCATTTTGAGATATTAAAGCATCTGTTTCCAAACGCGCGATATACGATTTTGGGCGACATCAACCAAACCATTGAAAAGCAGGAAAACATGATGCTGTATGATCGCATCACCGAGATCATGCAGCCGGTTAGCGCCAGCTTAATGACTATGAACAAGAGTTTCCGCTGTACTAAAGAAATTCTCTCTTTCAGTATGCAGTTTTTGGACAGCAATACTTCATTTGAAAGCTTAAACCGCAGCGGCGACACACCACAGGTTATTGACGCCGCAGATAATGATTTGTTGGACTTGAAACTCATGGAAGAAGCCATATATAGCGAAAATCAAGGTTATCAATCTATTGCAATCATCTGCAAGGATGAACAGGAAACAGAAATTTTATATAACCGCCTTAAAGATAAAATCAACACCCATTTAGTATGCGCAGGCGACAGCTTGAATACATCGGGGGTGTTTTTAATTCCTATTACTATGTCGAAAGGCTTAGAGTTTGATTCTGTCCTGGTGTATGGCGTGGGCAAAGAGCATTACTATACAAATGATGATAAAAAACTACTGTATATCGCCAGCACCCGTGCGCTGCATCGGCTGAACCTGTTTTACACCGGCGAGAAAAGCCCATTGTTTCGAGGAGGTAGGATATGACGCTGGATATCGTTATTTCCCTGTTTAGTGAGATTATTAGCGTTCCCGAGGATGATCTAAGCGGCAGAACCCTGTTGACGCCTGAATATGACGTCGGGGTCCTTGACGTAGCCAAATTAATGATTGAAATTGAAAAGCGTTTTGAGGTGACAATTTACGATGAAGATGTGCATAAATTCCGAACGCTGAAAGATGTGGCGGAATATGTGGATGCCCTGATAGAAGAATAGGAGGCCAAAATGAAAAAAGTAATTGTAGTGGAAGGTATGGACACACTGCTAATGGGAAAAGCCGTATCCCTTATTCTTGAAGAGCTAAAAGGTGTGGACAAGGTGACCCTGGATTTGGATGAGGAATCAATTATTGTGGAGTATGTCCGGGGCGCGTTGACGGAGGATGATCTATGCGACGCAATTAACGAGGAGGGTTATGAAGTCATTGATATATTTGACGCATAAGCATTTCGCTACTGTATTGTAATGCTCTTGTCATAATCATAGAATGTCTTGAATTTTTCCAATTTTTGAGGAAAGAAAGGATTAAATACACTGGCTACATCTACAGATTTCCGAAATCCAGCCGGAGAAATATGATGGTGGCCTTTAAAGGCTGAACTATAATTAGACGAACTGTACCCATAATCCAATCCAATGTCAGTAATCATTTTATTTCTTTCCAGTTTAATATCAATAGCACTTTGATCCATTTTCAAACGCTTCATAAACTTATATATGCTTTCGCCGGTGATTTCCTTAAATACTCTGCAAAAATAGTACTTTGAATAGTGAAAATACTTTGCCACATCTTCAACAGAAATATTTTCATCAAGGTGCTGTATAATATAATCAATACTTTCGTTAATTATTTTAGTTTTATTCATATTTTCTGTGTCCTTATTGTCGATGGTTGGTCCAATTGAAGCAAGCTACTAACTTCAAACGTAATGTCTACAAACCTATTATAGCAAATGCAAGTGGATTTTTAAAGGTTGCTTAACAAACTATATTCAGCCTTGCCGCTAAACGATTATCACGCATTCGAGATAAAACTGCACAGCGTAACGTTTAATAATGAATTTTCGTCATTGACAGTAATTCATTCTTGTGTTATAGTATCAAATAGAAGATTATAGAAAGGAGGCCATTCTGTGTCCAGAGTGTTAAAAGACCCGGAGGTTCGCAAACAAGAAATATTAGATACAGCTATGAAGCTGTTTCATGAAAAAGGATATGACGCTACATCCATAGCAGATATTGCAAAGGCAATGAATGTTGTTCCGGGACTTTGTTATAGGTACTTTTCTTCAAAACATGAGATATTTGATATGGCTATTAAGGAATACGCAAAAGAGTCTTGCCAAGATGCTATTGCCATCATTCAAGACCGCACAAAGTCTTTTAAGGAACGTATCGAAACATGCGGCTTAATCATGCTGCACAAAGAAGATAACAGTAAGCACCACGATTTTTTTCATAATGCAGGCAACGAAACCTTTCACTTGCAGCTTATTATTGAAATGATAAATTATTTAACGCCATATATCAGCAAAGAGCTATCCGTACAGAACAATGCAGGAGAAATTGCCGTAGACAACCCGGAGCTAATGACTAAGTTTATTTTATTTGGCGAAGCAGCCCTATTGTTATCACCGCTTGTTGATGCACAGGGCAATCCTTTAGAGGAACAGGTTAAACAAACGCAAGATTATATATGTAAACTCTTAGACATATAAAGAGTAATAAAATACGCCCTAATGGCTATATAATTTAGTCGTTAGGGCAAAAAAACAACCATAGAATGAATATGCATCATTGATATATATTCATTTATAATTAAAAGGAGTTTGGAACAGTGAAAAAAATATGGAATAATTTTGGCAGGTATAAAAAGCAAGTTACCTTATGCTTTATCGCTACCTTGATTGAAGCAACCTTCTTCCTTATGAAACCCACTTTTATGTCACGGATATTTGATATTGGGCTGGGAAATCAGGATAAGGCGTATATCTATCGTACTGGGGGTATTATGATACTCTGTGCCGTAATTGCTATGGCGATAGGGATTTATGAAAATCATGTTTCCGCAATAGCAGGACAAGGGCTTGGTTCAAATCTTAGAGAATCGCTATTTGATAAGATAATGGATTTTTCATCAGCTAATACTGACCAGTTTACAAATTCATCGTTGATTACCCGCCTGAACAGTGATGTGAATGCTGTACAAACAGGAGCGATTCAATTCATGCGGATGATATTTGTTGGCGGATGGCGAATAGTAATAGCCTTAATTCTTGCAGTACGGATAAATGCAAAATTAACATTAATTATTGTTGGAACTATTATTATCTTTTTGACTTTTCTAATAGTTGCTATGCGTCTTGTTATGCCGTGGTTTTCGACTATGCAAGAAGAGCTGGATGATTTGAACAGGAAAACTCAGGATAATACACATGCCCAACGGGTTGTAAAAGCCTTTGTCCGCAAAAAACATGAAGAGACAAAATTCAATGAGCCAAATTCCAAGCTGACTAAAATTTTGGGTAAGGCAAATGGTATCATAATGTCAATCGTGCCGCTTTCAGCGGTAGTCATGAATGGCACGATTGCTGCTGTGCTATGGTTTGGAGGCAGACAAACAGGGTATGGAACTATGGGGTTCGGTGAGTTGAATACATTTTTATCCTATGCAATGCAGGTGTGCGCAGCTATCGGTATGGTAGCTGTTTGCGCCGGTCAGTTGGGTAAGGCTACTGCTGCCGCCGGACGTATTTTTGAAGTAATTGATAGTTCCCCGGCCATTCATGATCCAATAAGCAACGTCGGCCTCATGCCAAAATCGGGGGAAATCCAATTTACAAATGTATCTTTTCAGTATACAGAAAATGATCTTCAACCCGCATTAGATACTGTAAGCTTCGTAGTTCCATCCGGTCAATTTTTGGCAATTGTCGGTTCTACGGGCGAAGGGAAAAGCTCCATGCTTAGTTTAATTCCCCGCTTATATGACGCCGGTAAAGGTGTAGTCAGTGTCGGAGGGTATGATGTAAAAGACTATTCCTTAGAAAACTTACGAGAGGCCGTGGCTCATGTCCCCCAAAACAATGTTCTGTTTTCAGGCACAATAAAGGAAAATATCAGATGGGGAAATCCAAATGCCAGTGAGGATGAAATTGTTTCTGCTTGTATTGCGGCACAGGCTCATGACTTCATTACGAATTTAGAACAAGGGTATGATACATGGATAGAGCAAGGCGGGACAAATGTGTCAGGAGGACAGCGCCAGCGACTTTGCATAGCGCGTGCCTTGGTGAAGAAAGCAAGCATTCTCTTGTTGGATGATAGTACCAGCGCATTGGATACAACAACAGAAGCCAAAATACGAAAAACATTACAGACAGAATATAAAGGCACTACCATCCTGTTAGTTGCACAAAAAATCAGTTCTGTAATAGATGCTGACGCTATATTGGTTTTGGACAAAGGCAAAATCTCAGGGTTAGGAACACATGAAGAATTGCTTAAAAATAATAAAGTTTATCAGGAAATATACTATTCTCAAATCAAGGAGGCGTGTTAATATGGAAACAAAAAAAACGGGAAATACGGAAAAAAAGCCGGATACATTTAAGAAGTTATGGGGGTATTTGTCTAATAGAAAGATACCCTCCATTGACAATGTACAACACGGTTTTGAAACAACAATTTTCCATTCTGCTTCGTTACTGTCAATCAGCGTACGTCCAGTACGCTTCAATCCAGTGCCTTGCAGAATGAAAAATTGATGCTTCAAAACTCTCCGACCTCAGCCCCCGTTTTTTGCTGATTTACAAGGCATCGGAAAGAGGCGTACTGGACGTACGCCGATTGACGATAACGCAGTAAATCAGCAAAAAACGGGGGCTGAGGCGTGTAGTACATTGTCAATGGAGGGTAGGGGTTATTGTCTGCTTCCTACTCGTTTTTGTAGGAACAGGAGCTACTTTATTAGTCAACTATCAAATCAAACCGATTATGAACGATTATCTCATCCCTCAAGACTGGGCTGGGCTACTAAAGTCTATTATGTATTTATTGAGCATTGTTTTAGTAGGCGCTATGGCATCATGGACACAAATGCAGGTCATCCTCCGCATTGCATATGGAGCGTTAGAGAATATACGAAAGGACTTATTCAGTAAGATACAAAAACTGCCTATTTCATTTTTTGATAGCCGCTCACATGGAGACATTATGAGTTATTACACAAATGATATTGAAGCATTGCAAACATGCTTAGACCAAAGTATTGTAATGGTATTAAACAATCTGGTTCGGATTGTGGGAACGATATTTCTCATGTATTTCCTTAGTCCTAAATTACTAATCATAACGCTTGTTATGACTGTAATCATGCTTGTTTCATTAAACACAATAAGCAATCGTTCGCAGAAATATTTCGTGGCACAGCAACGTGCTATTGGCGCTCTAAGTGGTTACGGGGAAGAAATGATTAGCGGTCATGAGACGATCCAAGCATTTAGTCATGGTAATTCAGCTAAAAAAGACTTCCGAAAACTAAATAAAGTATACTGTGATTCTTCTACGAAAGCACAGAGCTTTTCCGGCAGAATTATGCCTATTATAAACCAAATAAATTCTATCAATTTTGCAATAACAGCAGTTGTGGGCACTATCCTTGTTATAGATGGCAATCTGGATATTGGCGCACTGAGTGCTTATCTGATACTTACAACAAATTATAATGACCCATTCAAGCAAATTTCCATGCAAATTGGCAATGTTTTACAGGGACTTGCCGGCGCACAAAGGATTTTTTCAGTAATGGAATTACCGGAGGAAGAAGATACCGGGAAGACTTCACTATCCTGCATAAATAATTCTTTGGTCTGGAAGCGTCCATTACAAGGGCAAGAATCTGAAATGATACCATTTAAGGGCAATATTTGTTTTGAAAACGTAAGTTTTGCCTATGAACAGAGAAAACAAATTATAAAAAATATATCCTCTTACGCAAAACCAGGACAAAAGATCGCTTTGGTTGGAAGTACTGGTTCGGGAAAAACAACCATTGCAAACTTGATCAATCGGTTTTATAACATAGAGAACGGAAGAATAACCTATGACGGGATTGATATTAGAGATATAAAAGAAACAGATTTACGCAAATCACTCGGTATGGTTTTGCAGGATACGCACCTATTTACAGGGACGATTTTGGAAAATATCCGCTATGGACGTTTAGATGCGACTGATGATGAAGTGATTGCTGCTGCAAAATTTGCAAGGGCAGATACTATTGCGAATAAAGAAAATGCTTGTTTCTACGATACTGTATTAGGACTAGCCCTTCATTTTTGCAACAAAAGACATTTTAATGTTTACAGGAAATAATTGCATTATTTTGTTGATAAATCCTGGTATGGATATTTCTTTATTATGGATAAGTCGTTTATATGCGTATGTAGCAACTTTCTCTGCGGACATTGCGTTTGCTGGTGTGTTTACGCCCTCTCTATTAAAAAAATTTGTTTTTGTAGCACCCGGACACAAAACGCAAACTTGGACTCCCTTTTTCTTTGCCTCATACCGAATGGCTCTGCTATAACTAAGTACAAATGATTTACTTGCGAAATATGTAGAAGTATAAGGCCCCGGCTGAAATGCGCCCGTCGAGGCAACATTTAATATTTTACCATGCCCCTGTTTATACATATCCGACATGAATAATTTACATAATTCCACAAGATTGATGACATTTAATATCATCATATTTCTATCATCTTCTAAATCAATTTTTTCTGTTGAACCGGCTAAACCGTACCCTGCATTATTGACAAGTATATCAATATGGATTCCGTCAGCCATCATCCTATTATATAATTCAGAAGCAGCACCGACTTTAGCCAAATCTTGTTCATATATAAGTATTGGGCCTTCATATTCACTTTCCAGTTTATTTTTTACAAATTCTAGCCTTTTACGGTTTGACGAAGCAATAACAATTCCATAATCATCATGAGCAAAACTCTTTGCCAATTCAAACCCGATTCCACTCGTTCCGCCTGTAATCAGTACATACTTCATGTGCCTGCACCCCTTTCTTGCTTAATAGTATAAAGCAAAGTGCAGCCGCTGTAATTCACATAGGTTAATTTAAATTGAATTTTTAGTTTTTTTTCTTATCCGGCTTAAAGAAGCAGCTCTAATACCAATATATGATGCAATATATTTCAAAGCAATTCTGCTTTGTAAATGCGGATATTGTTCACAGAAACAAGTGTATCGTTCTTCTGCACTCATTAAAATTAAAGTTCTCGCTCTTGTTTCCAATTTGCTGACTTCATTGGAATAATATTGATTTATTAAACATTTCAATTTATCATCTTGCCCTATTGCACGATGTATTAACGCATAAGGCAATTTTATACATTTGCAGTTTTCGATACACTCAATTGTGAAAGAAGATTCTCCACCTGTTCGCAAACCCTCAGATGAAAAAAATTCACCCTCGCTGCTAAAGCATTTTGTAATATCATTCCCTTGTTTATCAATATAGTATCCTCTGACTACTCCTTGTAGAATAAGATAAACACATGATGATTTTTCAACTTTTCGTAAAACAATCTCTCCGGTGGCAAAATTAACGATAGTCGCATTATGGTTAATTTGCTCAGCGATATCGCTATTTATCGGGAAACTTAATTCTTTTTCTAAAAATTCGCTTGGGATTTCTTGAATGTTTTGACTTTTATAATCTAACAGAGGTGTCTCCCTCAAAAGTTCTTTCATGATAATCATGCCTCCTTAACTGCTTACCGATTTGAGATAATCCCCATGCCGCTCATAAGTACCGCCTAATTGTTCAAAAATTGATTTTTCCATTTGTAATTCCTACAAATAATAATGTTCACTCCACATAGTCGTGCCTGCCGTATATAACACGATTTGAGTTTTATCCTTATCTGGTTTTACACTTTGATAATTGATGTATTAAAATTTTGTTCGAGTTTTGCTCTTGCAGGCAGGGCATAAAAGCCATTCCTCTTTATCCATAAACATTACTTCTAATCATTTTATGCGCTTCAAGAGTTTTATATTGAGAACCAACGCAATAATTCCAAGTATAACAAACGAGATAACCAAGCTAAAAATTTGTCCCGGATTTAGAACAATGCCTAAAGCGGATTGCACAACCGTTTGAAAGATTACGCATATTCCCACACCTGTAAGTAATGTTAGTAATACAGGTGCAAGTTGATAAGCAATAGGTTTTTTCTTTAACAGAGATATTCCACAATACAATGCGGACGGTAGGATTATCGCCAAATCTATAACGAATGTCGGCTCTGTTGTATATATATCAATAATTTCCATTGGCATGCCTGAGAATACTGTCGGAAGAATAGACATCAACCAAACCAAAACGGAACAGCCGCCGATTATAATGAATACAGCAGTCCCCATCAGCTTATTATTATACATGTCGTTTTCAAAAGACTGCCTTTTCAACAAATCTGCCATTGCTAAAATAAAAGCAAAAAATGTACAACCGAATTGAAAAAGATAGAATAAAAATAATTTGTTGAATGTAACGCCTAATATAAGGCAGGTAGAAGAATATAATATAATCGAAAGTAGTCCGCTGTGGACAAATGGGGCATATTTTTTGTCCTTCCAAGTAAATACTGTACATAGCAGTAATACGGCTACAATGATGACAGTAATATCAGTTCCTTTTGTTGCGCCGACTTTCATTATTGAGTCGTTTGCGTAGACCCCGTCGCCAAACAATGTTATTGTTTGCCCGTATATGTTTTCCACTGTTCTTTGTGCGCCTCCAAACGAATAAAGAACACCAATACATGCTGAAATTATTGTTGATATCGCTGATGCAATAGATAATATACTCAATGATTTTTTCATTTCAATTCCTCCAAAAGTGATTTCCCAAAACAATTAACAGTTTTTCGAGTGTTCGGTTGGTAACGCTTAATTCATCATCAGTTATTTCAGAAAATAAATCATGAACAGCTTCTGCGCCTCTTTTTTCATTAGCAATAAAATATTCAAAGGTTTTTCTTGAAAGTGTTACGTTCAAGGCTCTTGCATCTTTTTTGGATTTATCTATGCTTACATATTCTTTTTTTTCTAACTGTTCAAGCATTTTTTTTACGTTTTGCCTTGATGTTCCTGTGAAATCTGCAACTTCTTTTACTGTTGGATTTAGAATACCCATTTTAGATATTAACAACAATAAAAACCATTGCTTCATTGTTAGATCATCAATCATGTTATCGCCCCAGATCTGCAATTTGTTAGCGAGGAGTAAAATGCTTCCGAAAACATATTCTTCTTTATCTGTTCTATTCATAATAAATAAATCCCCCAATACGCAACCTATTGCATACATTATACGCAATAGGTTGCGCATTGTCAAGGGCTAAAGTAAATAATATGTCCGCAAAACCCGTCCAGCATCCTATACAACATTATGATAATGAGAAGTGGAGATAAAATGTAAGTGATGATACTAGTTGAGCGGCCTGGCAAGGGAATATCGGAAGATTTATTCTGTTGTTCGCAGACGTTCTACGACGCTGCCTTTGTTAAACACCCGCAAAGCAAATACCGGCACACAAAAGGCTATCACAAGCAGTATTAACGCTAAGAGAATAGCCGGTGTCAGGGTGGCATTAAAGGTTAAAAACCAAATGCTGTCACAGATTATCTTTACTAAGGTTATTCCAAATACAAGCGACATAAAACATCCAATCAGCCCTGCAAACAAGGCATAATAGAAGCTTTCAAACATCATCATCCTGCGTAACTGTCTGCTTGTCATTCCAATGCTCTGCATGGCAGCAAACTCATAACGCCTTGTGAGTATACTGGTAATAACCATATTTATCAGATTGATTACACCCGTAAGTCCAAGAATAACGCCAATAATACCACCCACTAAATAAATCATGTTTTGCATATTTTCCGCGCTCTCGCGGAACATTGCGGAGGAAGTATATTCGAGGGATGTGTCTGCTGTATCTTTATAATCGTTCAGAAATTGTTCAAGCTGCTCTTTATAGCCATCCTCAACATCAAATGTATAGTTCAATATGGCGGGACTGTCATAAAGCGATAAATAAGCGGCCTCCTCAAAATACAGCAATGGAGCGTCCCCACCGCCTACACGCACCAATCCGGTATTAGTCAGCGGCAATTCATAATCACAGAATTGAACTATTACTTTTGCGACGACAGTGTAGGTTTTCATAGGCATTCCGTCCACATGGGCGGTAATTGTTTGTCCAATCTCACATAAATCATTGTAAGTTTGAATCGTGCCATCTTGCCGTTTCGTCAATCCGAGTATCACGGAATTGCCTTCTTCCATCAGCCTTTGTAACGCGGCAGGATCGCTTTCGCCTTCTATGATTTCAAGCTGTGAGAGGTGCGAAGCAGACATACCATACACATTGCAAAGAAAAAGTCCGTTGTCTGCGATCCGAAGATCAACGCCCCTCCCAATCACTTCCTGTTGATATACGGTTTTACCATTGCTGTCGGTATATTCATAAATCTCACCGAGTTCAACCCCAAGATCAAAGCTCACATTTAGGTTGTCAATCGTGTTCTTATAAAGGATACGTCCGTTGCTAACGCCGGGTTGCGCCGCAATCGCCCGTATCGTGTCCATATTCAAAGTATCGCTGTTTCGTGTATACCCTTTCGTATTGAGAAAGGAAGTGGAATTAGCTACCACATAATCAGCGTCAATCGCCCTTGCCACATATTTGTCCGCGTCAACGCTCTGCGCCGCAATGCCAACACAATTTAACAGAATTACGCATAGCACAAGCGAGGTTACGATAAAAGCTGTTCTTCGTCTATTTCTGCCGAGATTGGCAAAGGCCATCTTTGAAATCTTTGCGCCGGAGCTGTTCTTTTTCGTCCGCTTACCCGGCGCATTGCTTCCGGTATACCGGGACGCTTCAACAGAAGAAATACGTGCCGCCGCTCTTGCGGGCTTGCGAATACTGATTGCAACTGTAAATGCAGTGAAAACAGCCGCTATTATGAAAATCAGCGGATTTACGGATACATGAACGGTTATGTTTCTATATTCTGTTTCCATAAAACTAAGCACAGTTGGCAATGAGAATTTACCAATTAAGAAACCTAAAATTAGGCCAATGGGGATGCCTGTTATTGAGAGCCAAACCGCTTGCAGCCTTACTATCCGTTTAATTTGCCTGCCGGACGTTCCAATCGTCCGCAGAAGCCCATAATGCCGAATGTCCTGTGTAACAGATATATCAAAAATATTGTATATCAACAAGTACCCGGCGAAAACGAAAAGCACCACGAAAACCGCAATCGCAGCCAACAATGTGTAGTCGGTGTTTGGGTTAGTTACCTGATTTACCACCGCCGCAACATAATTATCGGCGGTATAGTCATTTGGTTCGCCGCCGACAGACAAAACAAATGCGTCCAGTTGTTCATCAATATTGCTGCTATTCCGCATCACAACGTCGGAGAAATATGTTCCTGCCAGTTCTCTATCCTCGTGATAGGTATGGGGGAAAATTTCAGCGTTTTCCTCTATGAACACTTCCGATACGAGCATAATACTATATTGCGGATTTTGCGCTTCCCACCAACCGGAAAGCACCATATCAAACTGGTAGTCCTGTCCTCTCAAACAAAACGTGACAGGTACGATTGCCCCGATTTCAGGTTCAATGCCGAGGGCTGATAACGCCAAATCGGTAGTAGCAATTTCATTGGCCGCTTTAGGCGCGGCTCCGTGTTCAGGGGTGGAAAACATTAAATCCTGCTCTACCTCGTCCATGTAATTCAGTTCTATGTTATGACTTGCCGTATTGCTTAAAAAACCTATCGGCATACGAAGCCCCGCCGCCTGTACCATATCGCTTGATTTTAGGGCCTCAAATTGTTCCCGCGTCATATAACGTAAATCAGCGTCCGCTTTCGTGCCTTTTTGTATTTGCATGGTCAGGGTAATGGACTCCATAACTCCAAGGCCAATGGTAGCTATGGAGGTAAACAAAGTAGCGGTCAGGATAATGGCGGCTATCGTTATTAGATTTCTTAATTTGTTTTTCTTGAAGCTGCGGCCTGCTAACTTTTTTGTTATTACCCTATTATTGTTGCCAAATAGAATATCACTCATAATTATTGACCTCCTGCAATCCTGCCGTCCTCAATGCGGACGATACGGTCGGCAAGCTGCGCGATCTCGGAATTGTGGGTAATCATCACAAGCGTTTGATTAAAATCTTTGCTTGTGCGTTTGAGAAGCCCTAAAACATCCGCGCTTGTTTTGCTGTCGAGGTTGCCCGTCGGCTCGTCGGCCAGCACAATGGCCGGTTTACTAATCAAAGCACGAGCGATAGCAACGCGCTGTTGTTGACCGCCGGAAAGATTATTCGGCATATTGTTGAGCTTATCTTCCAACGCCAGCATACGCACAATTTCATTCATATATTTTTTGTCTACCGTTTCGCCGTCAAGCTCCACAGGCAAGACTATGTTTTCATAGACATTCAAAATAGGGACAAGATTGTAATTCTGGAATACAAAGCCGATATTGCGGCGGCGAAAGATCGTGAGCTGTTCGTCGCTCATTTTAGAAAGCTCCTTATCCCGCACCTTAACGCTGCCGGATGTGGGGATGTCAAGCCCGCCTATCATATTAAGCAGGGTAGTCTTGCCGCTGCCGGACGTACCTACAATGGCGACAAACTCCCCCTTTTCAATGAAAAGTGTCACGCCATCTAATGCCTTTGTCTTGTTTGGCTCCGTGCCATAATGTTTCTTCAAATCAGTTGTTTGTAAAATGCTCATGAGTAAATACCATCCTTTCAGTTATGATGGTTTTATTGTAAAGGCCAAATCTCGCAGAAATGTCACGACGGCCAAAATACTTCGCCCCAAGTAAGCCTTAATCTCATAATCCAGTGACATTTCAAAATAGACGTTATCTGTTTGGAAGAAAAATAGAAAAGGCCGAGCCTTTTCCCACTTCCGAAGCTACTTTAATATAGCCTCCCTGCATGGTGATAATTTCACGGGCAAGATACAAGCCTATACCAATACCCTCTATGTCGTGGACTTCTTCCTCCCGGTAAAAGCGTTTGAAGATTGACCCTTGACGGCTTTCTGAAATGCCTTTGCCTGTATCCGCAATGTCAATTTTCGTATACATTTCCCAACGGGCGGCGGTTACATGGATTGTGCCGCCGCTTGCCGTATATTTCACGGCATTGTCAAGCATGTTAAATAATGCTTCTGTTGTCCATTTGCGATCATGGGAAACGGTTAAGTCCTCCGGGCAATCTACGTTAACATGAATGTTTTTATTTTCAGCGGAGAGCAGGATACCGCCCAAAGCCGCCGCAAGCGTTTCATAGACGGAATAATCCTTTTTTTCCAATGTGATAACGCCCGTTTCAAGTCGTGACATTTTAATCATGGCTTGCATGAGAAAATCCAGTTTATCAAGCTGTCCGTCCATTGCCAGCAGAAATTCTCGCCGTTTATCCTCCGGCACATTCTGTTCCAAAAGCGTAGCGTTTACCATCTTCAAGTTTGCAATTGGCATTTTTACCTGATGTGATGTATCGGAAATAAACTCCTGCAAGTCTGCTTTTTCTTCCGCTACACGGCGATTGTGTTCCTGCATCATTTCATATAGCCGTATCAGCCGGTAGTTGATTTTAGTAAATAAGGTTTCTTCCTCGTTATTTTGATGTAATTCTATTTTACCGTACATCATATCGTCCAAAGTACGGCATATCTCGGACGAAAAGACGGTCAGCTTTTTCCGTACAAGATAAAGAAAAATTGCAACCCAAGCGGTAATTATCAATGTGAAAAGCAACCCACACAAAACAGCATTAACGCTATCGGTCAGCAGATACAAAGCGGCAAGCATAGCGGCGGCGGTCATGGCAAGTCCTATGCCCGTCACAATAATTACTTTCCTCATGGACAATTTTTCAGCAGTCATTTTTTCACACCGCCAATCCACATATAGCCCATACCGTAAACCGTTTTGATATATTGAAAACCGCCTGTTTCAATTTTGCTGCGAATACGGCTGATGTTGGAAGTCAGGGCGTGTTCATCCACAAAGTTCTCGTCAATGTCCCATAGCTTTCTCAATAGAACCTGTCTTGTCAAAACGATCTGTGGGTTCTTAGCAAACACTTTTAGGGTGCGGTATTCCGCCCCTGTAAACAGAATGGGATTGCCCGCAAGCATCGCGGTCATTGCAGAGAAATCAACAAACAAGTTACCATCGTCGTAACAATCACCGCCAGTCTGTTTTGTTATCCGATTGAAAAGAGCGGCTACCTTTCTTTGAAACACGCTGATAGGAAAAGGCTTTGTTACATAATCGTCTGCCCCAAGCTCAAATCCTTTTATCATATCACTTTCCATATCGTTTGCCGTTAAAAATATAATTGCCGCATCCTCGTATCGTTCCTTAATATCGCGGCATAAATCAAAACCGTTGCCATCCGGCAGATTGATGTCGAGAACAGCTAAATCATATTCCTGTTTTTCAAGCTGCCTTTTGGCTGAAATAGCTGATATGGCCGAATCAACCGTATAACCGGCAGTAGCAAGATTGTAGCAAAGCGTTTTATTCAAAAGGGTTTCGTCCTCAACAACTAATATCTTTTTCACGCAATCACTTCCTTTGCTTTATAATAACGCTCAAATGTCGCAGAAATCTCACAGACATTTATTTTTTCTTATTCTCTTTATATCTTCCATCTTTAGGCTTCTCAGCGTCAGCCGAACAAGTCTCCTTTTTTTACAGCACCCGGTATACGCTCAGCAGAGCAATAATAGTTTACCTTACGTCGGGTAATGCCCCTTTTTTCCCCAGCCTCTTTTGCCGTTAAGTATTCCATGTAATCACCGCCATATTTGAGTATGCGTTTATTATACTTCCCTGCAAGGAAATATGCAAACACAACGGGAACAAAGTCCATAGGTTTTCGTTTCCTATTTTACAAATATAAGAATATCCCGAAAAGTTATTTATGAAAAAATAGCTTCCCATCATCTGAAATTTAGCGATTGGTGAATCCTCAAAAAAATCCTTTATCTTTACAAGATCAACAGATTCTTGTATCTGTCCATCCAAGGAATAAACACATGATTAAATATTCCCAATCTTTATACGTTTCGCCCGCTCCTCCTAACTATAATACGAACGCAAAATCCTGAAATGGCAAAGGCCGCCACCGTGTACAGAAAAACCTGCATAGTCTGCCCATCCGCCAGCAGTGTTCCCGCGTTAAAAAGAGGAACAAGGCTCATGTACCCGGCCCATTCCAATCCCATCGCATGGAGTAATGCCGGCAGTGCGATGGTAAGTGCACACAGCAGCAGGGCGTATATGTTGTTCCGTACCGCTTTTGATATGGCCAAAACCGCAAGCGTGACGGTCAGGCAGGCCAAAAGTTTTAGGGCAAAACAGAGGAACAAAAATACCCCAATGCTGAGAAACGGTGGCATATACGTATATGCTTCCAAGCTCCTGACAGGCGCGGACAGAGCAGGCAGCCCGTAGGCTTCTGCCGTAGTTACAAAGCCGGGCAGGAGACCAAAGACGGTGATGATGAGTGCAAAAACCATGCCGATCTGCAGTTTTCTTTTGGACAGATAACTCCTGCCCAGCGGGGTTGACTCTAGGAGCTTACTGACCCCGGATGCGTATTCCACTGGAAAAAGGGCGTAACAGCACAAAATGAGCATCATGCACATAGCCGGAAATTCCATGCCACCGGTTTCTTCCGATATGCCAAACAGTTCACGGTAGCCGCCTTCATACACAAATTGCGCTTGGGGCGTTTCTTTTAGATACAGATACCGCGCCCATACCTGCTCAAATCCCTGCGCCTTAAACAGTTCCCGCTCAAGGGGCTGCCGCTCCTCTAAGGCCTGTACATCTGTGATAACTCCCTCTGCCAGCCGTGCGTCTATGGAATCCAGTTGGCTTTGAATCCCCTCAAACCGCAGGCGTTCTTCTTCAAGAAAATCAGCCTTTTCTTGTGTGACGGGGCCTTCCAGCCGATTCATATATGACTTGTAAACTATCTCATTCGGCGGCAGGTAGATGCTAGTACTTACCATGCTGTACAGCGTAATGAGCATATAGACGGCAAGCGCCAGACCCGCTTTATTCATCCGGATGGCTTTGTACAGCTCGTTCCTCAAAACGCCTTTGCCGGGTGCAAAGCCAGGAATATGCCACCGGAGTATTCCTATTCGCAGCGGCGCTGCATGTGATCTATTTGTCCGTCTGAACGCCGCAACGCCTCCTGCTATTAAACCCACCATCAGAAAAAGCATGACGCCAAGGCGCAGGTCAAAGAGCGAGACGGGATATCCAAATACATTCAGGTTTAAGTATTGCCCAAGCATGTCCTGCACACGAAACAGCCCAAACAGGTTGATGTGCCCCAACATCGTTATTTTGCTGTTGTCCGGGATAAACGTATAAAGAGCAAAGCTCCCCAGCAGCAGGGCGGTACATAACCCAAAAGCCGAGGGAAGCTTGCAAAGCAGCGTGGAAGCAAACAGTACCAGCAGCCCGATCACAAAACAGGCCAGCCATTTCAAGAGCAGGAAGCAAAGCAGAAACTGTCCCACCGATAGGTTTATGGCGCTCCCCATAAATGTGCCAATGGACTGAATGCTGCGATCAATATTGCCCAGACCCGTTGTAAAATGGAAATAGAGCAGGTTGCTGCCATACAAAAGCAGCGTGATCGCAGCCGTGTATACCGCAAGCACGGCGATTTTTGCCGCCATCGTCACGGCTCTTCCCCGGGGCGTCGGCTTGATAAATGCATAAAGGTTCCTGCCCTTTTCCTCAAACATCATGATAAAGGAAAACACAAACAGGAACAAAAAGGCGAGGCAATCCGTCACTAGAAACGAGATGGCGGACACAACACCGTGAGAAATATCATAGCGTATGGAGGTGTTCTCCATACGCGCGTAATCTTCGGCGGTCTTTTGGATATTCCGCGCCGAGAAACCATCGGATGTATTCTTCGAGAATATAGATATATCGGACAAGGTTTCGGATTTGCTTTTAATTTCCGACAGAAAACCGTCGTACCCGGAAAGCATTGTCATCTCCTGGGAAATCTCCTCCGCAAAGGCTTCCTCCTGCCGGATATTTTGTGCGAATCGAAGGTAAGTACCGGCCTTCCACAGTTCATAATAACGGTTATAGGCGTCGGGGTCCTGGCTTTTCAGGTTTTCCGCAAGGCGGTCTCCCTGTTCGTTCTGTCTGGCCTCATAGGATCGGACGCGTTCCACCAATGCAATGCCCTTTATGGTATCGTAATACTCCGTGATATAATTAAGCCTTTGCTCATTCGATAAACCGTCGAACTCCTCCCCCAGCAGATGGTAGGATTCAAGCGGTGCAATTTCATCACCGGGCCGGTTAGTGTACCACAGCAGAAAAACGTTTACAATAAGGAGGCTGATCAGTACCCCGATAAAGAGCTTTCCCCCAAATATTTTATGCAGCTCATAAGGAATGAGTTTCAGCATGGTTTCCCTCCTCCCCGAAAAAGTGCATATAGACGTCTTCCAATGTTCCGCCCTGCGCATATTCTTCACACAATGCCTGCGGCGTACCTTTGGCCATGACATTACCCTTTTTTAGTAAAAGAATCTCGTTGGCGATGCCCTCGATATCTGAAACAACGTGAGTGGCGACAAGGATAACCTTGTCGACCGCAATGCTTTCCAGAAGAGACCGAATCCGTACCCGCTCCTTCGGGTCAAGCCCCGTCGTCGGCTCATCCATGACAAGCAGCTCCGGCGCTCCAAGCAGTGCCTGGGCGATTAAAATGCGCTGCTTCATGCCCCCGGAATAGGCGGACAATTTTTTGTCAAGTTCGTCTTGCAGGTTGACAGCTGACGATACGCGGCTTGTTTCCTCCGCGATGTGCGCTTTGGGGATTTCCTTAAGCACCGCCATATAGTGTAAAAACCGCCGCCCGGTAAAGGTGTCGTATAGTCCCTGCTGTTGGGGCGTATAGCCGAGGATGCACCGAAAACTCCGCCCCAGCTTTTTCAGACTTTGATCCTTCCAAAGCACCTCACCGGTATCCGGCAAGAGGTTATCAGTGATGATATTCATCATGGTGGATTTCCCGGCTCCATTCGGTCCCAGGAGTCCATAAATGCCAGGCTCCAGCCACAGATTCAATGGATGCAGTGCCGGTTTGCCCTTATAAGATTTCGATATATTGTTCAGTTCCAGCATAAATTTAATCTCCCCCTAATACTGAATAGTCCGGTATTCCGCCTTGCCTGCAAAAATAATAACTGCTTGTCAAGTAAATATGGGAGCCTTTCTACCGCTTGGATAAATCACGCAGCAGGGATACGGGCGGCAGCGGTTTGGGGTTGTATATCGTCAAGTCCATATTAGATAACCACCGGCTTGAATATCTGCTTGAAAACACCGACACCGGCTTGAGATTTACCGTCATATTCCCCCTATAATCACATAAAAGCAAACCGAAGAACGGGGCTGTTTCCTTAAGATGAAACAGCCCCGTTCATGTTTTATTCACAGAAATGTGATGCAAATGGGATTAAACGGGGATGTGAATGTGAGATTCGTGTTTTATAATTCGAAATGAAAAAAATACGAAGGAGGTGTATCAATGTCTTTTCTAAAGCGAACAATGCTTTATCTGGCACGGAAAAAAGGAAAAACGCTGATTCTGTTCTTGTTGATATTCACAGTTTCTGCATTTGTGCTGTCCTGCTTTTCCATACTGTACGCAACGGGCGAAGTGGCGGCAAATATGCGGACGGCGGTAGGAGCGGCGTTCCATATTCGTTCCTCAGTAGATGTATCTATGCAAGGGACGAGCATGCAGCCGATTACCAGGAGACTCAGAAGTATCCGTCTGTGGTTAAACATTAATTTTCGTTTCATGGGTATCCTCCTTTTTATCGGGTTCTATTTATATACACGCAATAGATATCCTGAATTTCTTACTGTATGGAAATATAATTATCTCTTTCACAGTTGACTTTTAAGAGAATATCGGCTACAATACGATTGTATCTTATTTTAGTCATGAGATTGGAGGTTATATAATGGATTACATTGAAAGAGATATTGAAAAGGTTATACTGGAAGCAGCCCGGTCTTATGCAGCCATTCTGGTAACTGGGCCCCGTCAGGTGGGTAAAACAACAATGCTCCGGCATATCACAGAAGAAAACAGGGTCTATATAACGCTGGATGATCTGGAAGCGAGAAGAACAGCGCAGACGGATCCCGAGCTGTTTCTATCGCTCTATCCGGCGCCGGTGCTCATCGACGAAGTCCAGTACGCACCGCAGCTCTTTTCCTATATCAAAATCGCCGTTGACAGAGGTGCGGCGCCCGGCTCCTTCTGGATGACCGGCTCTCAGGCATTCCGGTTGATGGAGCTGGCGCAGGAATCGCTGGCGGGGCGCACCGCCATTTTGCAGATGTCATCCCTGTCGCAGCATGAAGTCTACGGA
>Ga0153996_1000168_pt1 | contig 33788 bp, 31 predicted proteins | sample TSNC080MetaG_FD_104728 | JGI IMG/M metagenome (GOLD analysis project Ga0153996, IMG submission 104728) | Attine ant fungus gardens microbial communities from North Carolina, USA - TSNC080 MetaG | ecosystem: Host-associated > Fungi > Mycelium > Unclassified | place: USA: North Carolina, Lumber...
AATAACAATGGTGATAAAACCTATCTAATCAAAGAAGGAACCGTTGATTCTGAAGGGAATGTAACATCTAGTGATGTCGTTATTACTGTACCAGCTGGTAAAGTAGGAGAAATCACAACAGATGCAGATGGAAACATTGTCTTTCCAGAAGGATGTATCGTAACGATAGATGAAGAAGAAGCAACATATCAAGGAAACATTTTATATAATTCAGAAGACAATACGATAAAATATCTACCAGTTGATACTCTATTAACAGAAGATGGAGCTGGTCTAGCAACAGGAACTGACCAAGATGCAATTGACGAAGCACAAAGTGTTGTTGATCTATTACCAGAAGGAACATTAAAAGAAGAATTACAAGCTAAAATTGACAAAGCACAAGCAATGTTGGATGCAAAAGCAGCAGTAGCAGATTTATTTGATGAAACAGGAATTATCAAAGATACAATAACACAAGCAACAATTGATAATGCACAAGCATTAGTTGATGTCCTACCAGAAGGAACATTAAAAGAAGAATTACAAGCAGAGATTGATAAAGCTCAAGTAATGTTAGATGCAAAAGTAGCAGTGGAAGATTTATTTGATGAAACAGGAAGTATCAAAGAAACAACAACACAAACAACAATCGATAATGCACAAGCATTAGTTGATGTCCTACCAGAAGGAACATTAAAAACTGAATTACAAGCTGAGATTGATAAAGCACAAGCAATGTTAGATGCAAAAGAGGCAGTAGCAGAATTATTTGATGAAACTGGAACTATCAAAGATACAACAACACAAACAAGTATTGACGAGGCCCAAGCATTAGTTGATGTTCTACCAGAAGGAACATTAAAAACTGAATTACAAGCAGAGATTGATAAAGCACAAGCAATGTTAGATGCAAAAGCAGCAGTAGCAGATTTATTTGATGAAACTGGAATTATTAAAGATACAACAACACAAGCAACAATCGATAATGCCCAAGCATTAGTTGATCTATTACCAGAAGGAACATTAAAAGAAGAGTTACAAGCTGAGGTTGATAAAGCACAAGCTATGTTAGATGCAAAAGAGGCAGTAGCAGATTTATTTGATGAAACTGGAATTATTAAAGATACAACAACACAAACAACAATCGATAATGCCCAAGCATTCGTTGATCTATTACCAGAAGGACCATTAAAAACTGAATTACAAGCAGATATTGACAAAGCTCAAGCGATGTTAGATGCCAAAGAGGCAGTAGCAGATTTATTTGATGAAACTGGAATTATTAAAGATACAACAACACAAACAACAATCGATAATGCACAAGCATTAGTGGATGCTTTAGAAGAAGGACCATTAAAAACTGAACTACAAGCAGAAATCAACAAAGCCCAAGCAATGGTAGATGCAAAAGAGGCAGTAGCAGATTTACTTGATGGCACAGGAACTATCAAGGATACAACAACACAAACAATAATTGATAATGCCCAAAAATTAGTAAATAAGCTACCAGAGGGAACATTGAAAGACGAACTACAAAATAAAATTGATGATGCACAAACACAACTAGATGCACGAAACAATCCTTCCAAAGAGGATCCTATTCAAAAACCAGATGCAAGTGGAGCATCAACAGAAACGATTAAGAATGTTAATACTGGAGATCAAACCAATATCATAGTATTCTATGGAATGTTAATCTCTTCATTATTCGTATTAGTTTTCATTATAAAAAGAAAAATGAAAGAAACACAATAAATAAATCAATCAATAAGATTAATTAGATAATAAATAATTCAGGTTAACATTATTAACTAGAAAACGGGGTGGAATTGATATGATACCACCCCTTTAAAATACGAAAATTGATTCTAATGTGCATAGTAGAGCTACCAGAGAATAATGATATCTATATTGTTGCTGAACGTAAAAAAAATCATCGATCGTATTGACTTATAGAGGTATAAGGAATTTTGTTATCTAACATATTTTTAAGTCTAGTAGCATATCATAGTAGTGGTGATGACTATGAGAAAAGAAATTTTATATCATGGAGCAACAATTAAAAAAGCCTACTTTGAAGGTTGGTATTATAAAATAACAACGAATACAATATCATTAGCTATTATTTTAGGTGTAACTAAAAATACAGAAGATGACCATGCTTTTATTCAAACGTTAGATACACTTTCACAAAAAGAACAATACATTCGTTATTCTATTAGTGAAATGACGATTGAAGATACACCATTTCATATCCAATTAGGTGACAACCATTTTTATGAAGATAAAATTATTATGCATGTTGATAAGGACATAAAAATAGATGTTGAAGTTACAATGGAAGATATGACTCCTTTGAATTCCTCTCGATATGCTCCAACTATTATGGGACCGTTTGCTTATTTACCTAATATGCAATGCATTCATAGCATTTGTAGCTTATACCACAAAGTCAATGGAATAATTAATATAAATAAACAGAACATTACAACCAAGGGTGCGATAGGATATATTGAAAAAGATAGAGGGACATCATTTCCTAAAAAATATCTATGGATACAATCAAATCATTCAACTATATATAATAAAGCCTGTTTCTTTTTAAGTGTTGCAACAATCCCTTATAGTATCTTCCATTTCACAGGTGTGATTGCGATTTTACTTATTAATAATAAACAACATCGCTTTACAACGTATTATGGAGCAAGAGTAGAATCATTGGAATATACTGAAAAAGGTCATTATCATATAACAATAAAACAACGTGAATATAAAGTAGTGGTAAAAGTAAATCCTGGCAATCCGATTCAATTGTTAGCACCTAAGAAGGGGATTATGGTAACAGAAATTATGGAGAGCTTAGATGCTAGAATAGCCGTTAATTTATATAAAGAAGATCAATTAATTGAAGTTTTTTATTTCAGACAAAGTGGTTGTGAAATAAGAGGATATAATTAAAGAAATGCAAGGAGAAATCAAGTAGTATTCGATATATGAAGTCATTTACAATATTACATTATTTTATTATTATTCTTTGCAAATGGATATACTGTAAGTAATGATAATAAACTACATATATTTAATTGTATCTAAAATTACCCCGCTATTCATAGCGGGGTTTATGATTTTTCTTATTATAAATGATTTAATTGATCAAGAAATGTTTTCATTTCTGATAATTCTTTTTCATATTGATTTTTATGCTTTGAATACAGTAGTATCAATAAGATATCTAATATATAGTGTAGTTTCGTTTTATATAAAAGTTGTGAAATAAATATATCTTGATGATTTTGGATTGCTTTAATAATAATTGTTTTTTTAGAAATAGTTGCTAAGGTGGAATAGGGATCAGTGGTGATGATTAAACAATTTGCATTTTTTTGATATAACTTTTTTAGTATATCAATATACTCTTGATTCTCTCCATCATCGCTAATAATAATTCCATAATGTGATTGATTCGAGATAACAGCTTGTGCATATTTTTGATTTGTAGAAGTATGAGCAGAAACATTAAAACCAAGTTGCATTAAGCCATGCATAAAGTATTTAGCAGCATGTTGATTGATTCCAGAAGAATAAATATTGATATATTTTACTTTTTTAATCGTTTCGATAATATCATTAAGATTTCTATAATCAATATCATCTGTCATAATTTGTAAAGATTTAGTGGTTGAACTACTTATCTTTTTTATAATAGATACAATATTTTCATTTTCAAATACTTGTAAGATTGATGTATTTTGATTTGTTATTTTTATTTCTTGTAAAAATGTTTTTTTAAATGCTGAATAGCCAGATAATCCTAATTTTTTAGATACTCTAATAACACTAGCTGGACTTGTATAGCTATTATTTGCTAATTCTTTGATGGTAAGATATGGTATCTCTTCAGGATGATGTAAAATATATTGAATAATGGAAGATTCAGTATGACTGAAAGAAGTTTCATGCATTTGCTGAATAATACCCATATCATATCCCTCCTTTTTATTACTATAGCATAAAAATAATAGAAAGATGTAACATTGTTTCATTTTATTTAGCATAAATTAGAAAAATTGAGGAATTTAGTTTCATAATAGAAGCCATTAATTCTGATCAGAAAAATGCTTTACTATAATTTGAATAAGAAATGAAGGGAGAGATGGTATGAGATTTTTAGAGGAAACATTTGTTCCGTTAGCGGCTAAGATTGGGACACAAAAGCATTTAAAAGTAATTAGAGATTCATTTATGATAACAATGCCTCTGACAATTGCTGGAGCAATAGCCGTATTAATCAATAACTTTGCTCAAGTTTTTAATGAAAATGGACTGGATGTACCAGCAATCTATAATGGATGGACTAATTTTATTAAATTAACTGGATTACAAGATGTATGTAATTTTATTAATAAAGGGACCGTCGCCACATTAGCATTACTGATTATTATCAGTATTGCTTATTACTTAGCCATTGAAAATAAAGGAAGTGGTATTGCTACTGCATGTGTAGCTTTATCAATTTATTGTGGTGTAGCGATTAGAGATGTAGGATTGTTAAATGAAATTCTTGATGCGAAAGGATTGTTTGTTGCTATGATTATTGGTCTTATTACTGGGGAAATCTTCCCAAGATTAGCAAATAATCAAAGGCTTAGAATTGCAATGCCTGAAGGTGTACCACCAGCAGTATCGGAGGCTTTTAGTAATTTAATTCCAGCTATTATTACTGTATTTATCATGACTAGCGTTTCTAATATTATTATGCAATTAACAGGAATGACAATTTGGGATTTAGTAACAAAATTTGTGTCTGCTCCTTTAAGTAACGTTGCAGATTCTGTTTTTACAACGATCATAGAAAATTTATTTGTTTCGATTTTATGGATGTTTGGTATTCATGGAGCAAGTATTGCTAATTCTATCACACAACCAGTATTATATCCGTTATTGCAAGAAAATATGATTGCTTATACAAATGCAGAAAATTTACCATATACAGTCGTTCATTTGTTTAGAAATGTGTATGGACAAGTAGGAGGATCTGGAGCAACTTTTGGATTCTTAATTGCATCCTTCCTTTTTTCAAAATCAAAATCGGAAAGAGCAATTGCTAAGATTGCACTACCATGTGGAATTTTTCAAATTAATGAACCAATTACTTTTGGTATTCCAATTGTTATGAATCCTGTCTATGCAATACCATTTGTTGTTGGCCCAGCATTATTATGTGCCATATCTTATTTTTTAGTAAAGACTTCTATTATTGGAGGAATATGTATTGAGATACCATGGGTAACGCCTCCCATCATTAATGCCTTTCTAGCAACTGGTGGAAATGTGATGAGTGCTGTTTGGTCAGCAATAGAATTAGTGATATTGACAATTTTATGGGCTCCGTTTGTGATGATTTCTAGTCGAGTGGAAGCAAATAAAAGTAAATAAGGAAAAACATAAGTTTAATAGTTGATACGAATATTAGTGATTGTTACCATAAATTCAACGAAATTAGAGGAAAGAACTTGCTGATAGTTAATGATTTAATAAATTATTATTGCAAGTGCTTTTCTTTTATAACATTGTTTGTTATGATTAAGTAGATGAAATGTGGTGAAGTAATTGAATATAATAGAAAAAATGAATGATAAAAATATGTTTTCATCAAAAGAAAAGCAAGTAATCTCTTACATATTAAATTATCCAAATCAAATTCAAAAATTAACTTGTAGAGAATTAGCTAAGAAAGCTGATGTAAGTCCACCGACAGTATTACGAATGATTCGTAAGCTAGATATTGATTGTTATCATGATTTTAAGTTAGAGGTAGTTGGTGTATTAGAAGAAAAAAGTAGTAAGAAAAATCTTTTGTTATCTAGAATAGATCGAGAAGATGATATTCATAACATAGTAGTAAAAATGTCATTGTTAAAACAAGCAGTGATTAACGAAATAAACGATACATTTAGTTATGAAGAGGTTTATGAAATAGCAAATATAATATACAAAAGTCAGAAAATTGATTTATATGGGGAAGGAATTAATTATCAATTAAATAAAATGATGGTTTATTATTTAACTCGGTTAGGAAAACAAGCAGTTGCTCTTAATCATACAGAAGATAGAGTCAATCGAGCTTTTACAACCAAAAAAGGGCATACTGCAATTATTTTAAGTCATAGTGGAACAAGAAAAAGTGTCAATCAGATAGCAAAGCTAGCAAAGAAGAATCAGGCATATATTATAGCTTTGACCAGTCAAATGACATCAAGTTTGGCCTCTTTGGCAGATAAAACAATCTATGTTAATCCTGGTCATCATTTTGATAATCTTTCAACTATTGTTTTTGTGAGTTCTGTTAGTCACGTTTATCATGTCATCATTGGAGTACTCTATGCAAGATGTTGTGAAGAAATAGAAGATAAACTTACTGAGTTTCAAGATCTTTCAAAGTATGGGAAGTAGGGCAAGAGATGGATTTAAAGAAGGCATTAGATAACATGGCATTTTTCTCATCGAAAGAATATAAAGTCATTCAATATATTATGGATAACCCTAATCAGTTTTTAGATATGACAATCAGAGATTTATCGAAAATGACAGGTGTATCTATTTCAACAATTGTTAGAGTAACTAAAAAATTAGGAACAGAAGGTTATTATGATTTTAAAATCGAGTTTTTTAAACAGAGGAAGCAACAGAATAAAATCAATTATAGTATGGAAGAGGCTTCCATCACAAGAAGAGATACTCCCTATCAAGTCATTCAAAAAATTACAGCAATTGAAATGAGAATTAGCGATGAAGTAAAGAATGAAATGGATCTAAAACAAATTGAAAGAATTGTAGAATATATCTTAAAAGCAGAAAAAATTACATTGTATGGTTCAGGAGTAAATCGGCATCTTAATGAACTATTCTCTTACTCGTTGTTAAGAGCTGGTAAGAATTCGTATGTTCCATCTACTTGGGATGATCGATTTCTAAGAATGCGATTATCAAACGAACGTGATGTTGCGATTATATTATCGCATAGAGGTAATAATGCAAAGTATTATCGTTTAATGCAAGAATTACATCAAAAAAATATTCCTATTATTTTATTAACAGGTAGTAAAGAATCTAAGATGGCTACGTTAGCAACAGAAATGATTTATATCAATCCTGGGCATCGTTTTGAAGATATGGCAAATGTCATTTTTACGACATCAGTTAGTTATGTTTATGATGTGTTATTTGCTTATATCTTTAATCAACAATATGACGATATTGTTGATAATACTTAAAGAATATGAAGAATTATCAGCATACTATGCATCGATTAAATAAGAAAACATGTAACAATGTTTCATTTTTTCTTTTAAATAAAATTAAATTTGGTTGCATTTTTTTCAATTATTTTAATACTTATTCTAAAAACTAAACTTCATGCTAAAATATTTTTGGGAGGAAACAAAATGAAGAAAAAAGCAATTAAAATTGTGACAATAGGTGGTGGGAGTAGTTATACTCCTGAACTAATGGAAGGATTTATTAAAAGATATCAAGAACTTCCAATAAAAGAAATATGGTTAGTCGATATTGAAGAAGGAAAACATAAATTAGAAATTGTCGGTGCCATGGCAAAAAGGATGTGGAAAGCAAGTGGTTACCCTTGTGAGATACATTTAACATTAAATCGAGAAGAAGCATTAAAGGAAGCTGATTTTGTGACAACTCAATTTAGAGTAGGTTTGTTAGATGCTAGAATTAAAGATGAAAGAATTCCATTGTCACATGGTATTTTAGGACAAGAAACAAATGGTGCAGGGGGAATGTTTAAATGTTTTAGAACAGTACCAGTTATTTTAGAAATTGTTGACGATATGAAACGACTATGTCCAAATGCATGGTTAATTAATTTTACAAATCCAGCAGGAATGATAAGCGAAGCTGTGATGCGTTATGGAAACTGGGATAAAGTAGTTGGTTTATGTAATGTTCCAATTTCAGCTAGAAAAATGGCAGCAATGGGATTAAATAAAGAAGAAGAGGATTTAACCTTTAAGTTTGCTGGACTAAATCATTTTCATTGGCATAGAGTTTGGGATAATCAAGGAAATGAGTTAACAAAAGAAGCAATTAATTCTTTATATAAATTAGAAGAAGATTTTGCAACTATGTATGCAAAAGGTAGAAATACTCCATTGTCTAGACAAGAAGAAATTGCTAAGAAGACTGGTGTAGCAAATATTAAAAATATTGCTTTTCTATATGAACAAATTAAAGATTTAGGCTTATTACCTTGTTCTTATCATCGTTATTATTATATTACAGATGATATGCTACAAGAAGAATTAGAAGCATTTGAAAATAACGGAACTAGAGCAGAAGTTGTAAAACGTACAGAAGCGGAGTTATTTGAATTATATAAAGATCCAAGATTAGATTATAAGCCAGAACAATTAACGAAACGTGGTGGGACTTATTATAGCGATGCTGCTTGTGAGGTAATTAATTCTATTTATAATGACAAAAAAACGAATATGGTGGTATCGACTAGAAATAATGGAGCAATCATCGATTTACCGGATGATTGTGTAGTTGAAGTTTCAAGTATTATTACAGCAATGGGACCACAACCAATTGTCTGGGGACCTTTTGATGAGGCACCTAAAGGGATGCTTCAAATCATGAAAGCAATGGAATTGACAACTATTGAAGCTGCGATTACTGGTGATTATGGTAAAGCATTGCATGCTTTTACAATAAATCCGTTAGTTCCAAGTGGACAAATAGCAAGAGCTTTGTTGGATGAAATGTTGCTGGCTCATAAAAAATATTTACCACAATTTAAAGACAAAATAGAGGAGATAGAAAAAAGAAATAAAGATGACAAGTAAGACTCCCCTTACTTTCTATATAATTAAGAAATGGTATGATAATCATTGTACCATTTCTTTGCTTAAAAAACGAATTGATTATTAGCCTTGTTAATCAATCGGATTGATAGTATCATTAATGTAACTAAATGAAAATACTATTATTGTCTAAATATTGTAAGGTAGGTGTTGATGATGTGTGGTAGATATTTTATTGATGTAGATGAAAAGGATATGCAAGAAATTATTGAGATTCTTCGTACGTATTATGCTAACGATAGTTTTAATGTAAATGAAATATTTCCGCATCAAAACGCTCCTATTTTAGTAGGGGTTCATGATTTGGTAAAACCAACAGTAATGAGATGGGGATTTGATGGGTTCGATAAGACAAAAATTATTAATGCACGAAGTGAAACGATGAAAGAAAAGAAATTATTTTCTTCTTCATATAGTAATAAACGTTGTGTGGTTCCAACCAATGGATTTTATGAATGGAAAACGATTGAAGGAAGCAAGAAAAAAGAGAAGTATTATTTTAAATTGAAAAACAGCTCAATGCTGTATTTAGCAGGAATTTATCAGGGCTTTGACTTAGATAATCAATTTGTGATTATAACAACGCAAGCAAATGCTTCTATGGAAGAATATCATCATAGAATGCCACTGATTCTAGAAAGAAATCAAGTTAGAGATTGGCTATTTAATGATAAAAAAGCTGATAGCATTTTACAACAAGTACCAGTCAATCTAACAGCGATTATTGTTAATCGATAATTAGGTAAATGTACATTATCGTAAGGAGACAACATGGAATTTAAATATGGAATTATATCGACAGCTGAAATTAATCATCGTTTTATAGGAGCCATCAATGCGACAAAAGGAAAAGTAGTAGCGATTGCCTCAAGAAATATAGATAAGGCTAAAAAAATTGCGTTGCAATATCATATTGAAAAAGCGTATGGTAGCTATGAAGAATTATATCAAGATACTGAAGTCAATTTGGTATATATATCGACAATTAATAAAGAACATGTTAATCAAATAAAGAAAGCATTACATTATGGAAAACATGTTTTATGTGAAAAGCCAATTGCTTTACATAAGAAAGATGCTATAGAAGTTTTTTCTTTAGCAAAAGAAAAGAATTTATTTTTAATGGAAATGCAAAAAAGTCTTTTTTTACCTGTGACTACGATCATAAAAGAATATATCAATTCTAAGAAATTAGGTAATTTGCATCAAGTCGATATGTCTGCTTGTTTTTATAGACCTTTAGCTAAATGGATGTATGATCCAAAGCAAGGAGGAGTCGTTTATGGTAGTGCTAGTTATACAATTGAATATTTAGATTATCTTATTGAACCAAAGGAAATAATAGTACTTCCTTTAGCTACGAAAGATGGTACTAACTGTATTGATAGTGTTGCATTAAATATAAAAATGGATGATGTATTGATAAATAGTAGAATTACAATGAAATCAAAAGCAAAAAGTTTTTGTCATTTTTATTTTGATAATGGATATATTGAAGTTGATGAATATTGGAAGGCTAGAAGTATCCGAATTACAGTGTGCCCTTTGGGTATTGATCAAGAAGATATAGAACAAATAGATTTACCAATTGATTTTGAGATGGTGTATGAAATAAAACATGTAGAAGAATGTTTGGAAAATAATAAAATAGAAAGTTCTATTATGGATTCAAAAAGAAGTATCTTATGTTGTGAGGTAGTTGATACTATTATTAACTTGATAGGATAGTCCTTTTTATTCTTTTATATCTATATGATGATAGATTAGTGTTTCAAAGTCTTTAAAACAGCTACAATTTCTAATTTCTTGAATGATTGATTCTTCGCTAAAGATAGAAATTAAAGATTCATATAGTTCTCTAAAAGTCTTTTTATCAGCTTTATTAATCGCAAGTAATAAAACTAAATGAACAGTATTCGTTCCCCATTGCAATCCTTTTTTAGAAATGGCTACAGCGATACTTGTTTTAATAGCATCCATATCCATAGAATGAGGAATTGCAATATTTCCAAAAGCTGTGGTTGCAGCATTTTCTCGACGATAAACATTTTTTTCAAATTCAGGATCTACGTAATTTTTTTCTTGCAGCTTAGCACAAAGAAAATTCAGAATTTTATTTTTACTATGAATTGGCGAATCAGCAATAAATAAGTCTTCCTCAAAGAAAGAATGAAAGTTAGTACGCAATTTGTGATTTTTATACATCCCTTGCTTACGTAAGATAGTATCTAGTATCATTCCATATTGGTTTTCTAGATTAAAAGGAGTAATGTTGACAACTGTAAAGTCATTTTCAGTTTGTAATAAAGGGATGGTGGTAAAAATCATCATAAAATCGGAACTACCCAATTCTTTTGTTAATTTCCTTAATTCCTCTTCGCTATGTACACTTCGAATGATATTGATTTGATTTCCAAAGTTTAATAATAAAGTATTTAATAGATTACTACTCATATCATGATAATCTGGGCAGAGTAGTATAGAAGGAATCTTTGATTTGTTTAAGTTTTGACGTTCTATTTCAGCACCAATATGAATAGCTAAAAAGGCTGTTTCATCTTCATTGATCGTAATACCATAACGTTCTATTAAATCTAATCCAATATAAATAGCAATATCAAAAACGATTGGGCTATTTAGTTTAATCGCTTCAGCCATAGGATTACTTGTATATCGTCCTGCTCGAGCTCTAAATAATAGATTTTTTAAATGTAAAGAAAATGGAGTAGTGAAGGATTCATTTGACAAGTCTATCATATATAAACTATTGATTTTTTTAACATAGCATTCTACTAGTTGGACAATTTCTGATCCAACAATTTTTTTAAGCTCTTCTTTTGTGGTTGGTAAAGAAAAGTTAGCATTTGCTTTAAATAATATATAAATTTCAAATTGCTCGTAACGATTTAAATGTATTTGAAATTCATTTTCTAAGCAATCACATAAATCATTCACTAAATTTCTTTCTTGTTCATTGTCTATTTTAAAATTAGCTTCCCCAGATTCTAAACAATTGCCCTTAACTTCACGATCAATAATAATTACTAAATGCAATAAGAGATTGACATTCGCAAAATCATTTAAATAGTAATTATGTTTTTTAAAAGTTGATGTCACAATTGAAATTAATACATCAATATCAATCGTTGTAAAACACTCTTTTAGTTGTTTGGTATCAATAAAACTAGTTTTTGATTCCTCATTAATTACATAACTAATAAGTTTGCGTTTATTTTTTTCATCTCCAATAATATGCACACAATCTTTTTCACATATAAATTTTACATGATAAGAAGAAAAACTTTTATTCATTTTAGCAATCACAGATTTAATCGTTGAATAACTAATGCACATATAATCACATAAATCAAATAAATCCAGATGCGATGTATGTTCTAGGATTAATCGTTTAATAATATAAAAAGCTCGTTGCTCTCCTGTTTGTGGAATTAATTCACTGTCTTGAGTTATTAGTAACGAAGTAGACAATTGACGATTCATTCTATAACCATTACGAGAAGATAGAATGATTTTTTTATTATATAAGGAATTAATTTCAGAAACATAATTTTTAATCGAACGGACAGAAATCGTTAAAGCATTGGCTAATTCATTACTAGTAAAGCTTTTATCTTGTAGAGAAAGATACTTTAGTAGCTCACTATGTTTTTTTTTCATGTTGATCCTCCATCCATAGAAATCAGTAGTTGTTATTATTGTAATAAATCTATTATTACCTAGTCAACTCAATAAATTCACTTTAGGATGCAAAATATGACATTATCTTGGTGCACTTAAGAGTGAAAAAGTCAAGTTGAGGGAAAATGAGTTATATAAGATAATAAAAGTGTCAAAACAAAAAGAAAGGAGGAGGATATATATGGGAAACTTAAAAATTTTACTTTGTTGTGGAGCGGGTATGTCAAGTGGATTTTTAGCTAGTAACGCTAGAAAAATAGCGAAAAAGAAAAAACTAGCAGTTAGTATAGAAGCAAGGAGTCATACTGAGGTAAATGAGTACTTAAACTCTATTAGTGTATTAATGTTAGGACCACATTATGCAGTTGAATTAGGTCATTATCAAGCGTTAGCTGCTCCGTATGGTGTACCAGTAGTCGTCATTCCCCAAGACATATATGCACAATTGGATGGAGAGAGATTACTAGACATAGCTAATAAAGCAGTGAAAGAAAAATAAAAAATAAACAAAAAAAGCTAAGAAGGCACTCTTAGCTCAAAGAAATCGTGTATATGAATTTTGATTTCTTTATGACAAGTATACTTTGATTATAAGGGAAAAGAAAGATTTAGGAGGAAAAATCATGAAAAAATTTATGAACTGGCTTACAGAATCATTTGCACCAACAATGAACAATTTTTTTAAAAAACCATGGCTAGCAGCTATATCTAGTTGTATGCAAAAAATTATACCATTTATTTTAACAGGATCGTTGATCTTTTTCTATAATGTATTTGTATCCTTTATTCCTGCATTACCAGACCTATCACCAATACTAAATTTTAGTTTTGGAATTATAACATTAATTGTTGCCTTTATGATGACGAATCAATGTATGGAAAAATTAAATCATCCTGCATATATAATAAATGCTGGAATTACAGCTATCTGTGTATTATTAATGGCAGTTATGCCACAAGGCGAAAACGCTGATAGTCTTTCAGCATTATTAGGCAACTTAGGACCCTCAGGTATTGCTGTAGGGATGGCTGCCGGATTGTTTGTATCAATAGTATTCCATTTATGGGGTAAATTAAAGTTTTTACAAGATAGTAGTATTCCTGATTTTGTAACAGGTTGGATTAATACTATTGTTCCTAATATTCTTGCTTTAGGAATTGCGATGGTCGTTGTTTATATCTTTGAAATTAATGTCTTTAATCTCATTCTAGCAGCGTTTAAGCCTGTAGCGACTATTGGACAAACATTACCAGGATTTATCTTAATTTGTTTTATCCCAGCATTCTTCTATACTATGGGTGTTTCAAGTTGGTTATGGGGAGCTGTTACAACACCAATCTTTATGGCTGGAATTCAAGGAAATATTGAGGCTGTAGCTGCAGGACAGGTAGCGACTAATATCGTCACTAGTGAAGCAGTATTTACTCTAGCTTTTATTACGATGGGTGGTATGTGTGCTACCTTAGGATTAAATATTTTAATGTGTTTCTCAAAATCAAAGCAATTAAAAACGTTAGGTCGTGTATTCTTAGCACCATCGATATTTAATATTAATGAACCAGTCATGTTTGGAGCACCGGTCGTATTTAATCCGTTATTGATGCTACCAGCTTGGATTAATTCGATTGTTGGAGCAGTCTATGTATGGTTTATTATGAGTACAGGATTATTAAATATTCCAACAAAGATGATTCAAGTAGGACAAATTCCAGCTCCATTTTGTAGTATTATGATTACAGAAGATATGCGTGCAATTGTTTGGTGGGTAGTATTATTTGTCATTTATTTAGCTATTTGGTATCCATTCTTTAAAGCTTTTGAAAAACAAAAATTAGCTGAAGAAGTTAACTCTATACATTAAATCACGAAAGGGGAATTTTATGAGTGAAATGATAGAAAGTGAATTAGTTACTGTCGCAATGCAAATTATCTTACATGCAGGTGATGCTAGAACTAAAATTACAGAAGCATTATCTTATGCTAAAAAGTTTGATTTTGAAAAAGCGAAAGCCATAATGGAAGAAGCGAGCGAAGCTATTACTTTGGCACATAAGGCTCAAACAGAAATTATTCAAAATGAAGCAAATGGTAGAAACTATGAGTTTTCTCTTCTGTTTGCTCATGCACAAGATACATTAATGACAATCAATTCAGAACAACGGATAGCGAAAGAAATGATGGATGTTTTGAAGTTGATTGCCAACAAATAAAAGGAGACACTTATGGCTATTAAACAAGGATTTTCAAAAGATTTTTTATGGGGAGCAGCAACGTCAGCTTATCAGGTAGAAGGAGCAGCCTATGAAGATGGTAAAAAAGCTTCTCAACAAGATATTATTAATAAAGAGAGTTATATAAATCGTGGTTTTGCCACTGCTGATATTGCTAGTGATCACTATCATCATTATAAAGAAGATGTTGCTTTAATGAAAGAAATGGGTTTTACAACATATCGTTTCTCAATTGCTTGGGCACGTGTATTTCCTGATGGTGTAGGTGAATGTAATGAGCAAGGAATTCAATTCTACCGTGATTTAATAGATGAATTATTGAAGAGTGGTATTGAGCCAATTGTAACTTTATATCATTATGACTTACCATGGGCATTAGTAGAAAAATATGGTGGTTGGCTTAATCGTCAAGTCGTTGTTGACTTTGAATATTATGCAAGATATATTATCAATGAATTTAAAGATAAGGTGAAGTATTGGACAACAATTAATGAACAAAGCATAATTGTCCAATATTGGACACAAAAATGCTATATTCCTGAAGAATTACAAACTAATAATCAATTACGTTATCAAATTAATCACCATATGAACTTAGCACATGCACTAGCATGTAAACTAGTCCATGAATTAGTTCCAAATGGGTTAGTAGGAGCGGCGTTAGGTTATGCACCAGTATACCCATTAACTTCTAAACCAGAAGATGTCATGGCAGCCCAAAACGCTCATGATTTAAGAAATGCTTATTATTTAGATATTTATTTTAAAGGTATTTATACAAAATCAGCAATGATTTATTTAGAAAATCATGGTTTGGCACCAGTAATAGAACCAGGTGATATGGAATTAATCAAAGAAGGATATTCAGATTTCTTAGCTTTAAATTATTATGCTAGCGAATGTGCGAAAGCATCTCCAGAAGGTGAAGGAAAAGAAATTCGTTATAGTGGAGTTAACTGGTCAGGGAAAAAAGGAGAGATGTCTGGTTTTGAAACACATCCAGGATTCTATGAAATGTGCAAAAATCCAATCTTAGATACAACGGATTGGGACTGGGCGATTGATCCAACGGGATTAGAATATATTTTTAGAGATATCTATACACGTTATAATAAACCATTAATGATTACAGAAAATGGTTTAGGTGCTTTTGATACTTTGAATGAGGATGGTACAATTCATGATGGGTATCGTATTGATTATTTACGTAATCATATTAAAGCTATGAAAAAAGCGATTGATTATGGTGTTGAAGTAATAGCCTATTGTCCTTGGTCAGCATTGGATTTATTATCAACAAGTAATGGTGTTAAAAAACGTTATGGGTTCATTTATGTTGATAGAACGGATGATGATTCGAAAGAATGTAAGAGAATTAGAAAAGATTCTTTCTATTGGTATCAAAGAGTTATTCAATCTAGTGGAGAGGATTTAGAGTAGTATGTTATTGATAAAACAACATTCTTTCTTATGAAAAAAAATAGAAATATAGTATTTCGTTTATCGATATTAAGTTGTAGTGCTATCGTCTTAGGTATTGGTTGTGTGTTTTTATTTCAAGCAACATTAGGCTGTGATTCTTTGACAACATTATTTGATGGTATGGAAAAACAATTTGGTGTTTCTTTATCGGTATCTAATTTGATAGTAAACACAGTTATGTTTGTCGTAGCGTTTATCATAGACAAAAAGCAAATAGGCATTGGCAGTGTTGTATTTTCCATTGCAACTTCTTGGGGAATTACAGTAGGTATGATGATTATCCCTAGTTTAAATAGTTGGATGCGAATCATAGGTTTTATCTTAGGAATTATTTGTTTATCTTTTGCGATAGCTTCTTCCTCTAAAACAAATTGTGGAAAAAATCCTTATGATGCCTTATGTTTTGCGATTATGGAAAGAATGAATATTAAATATAACATTGTTAGAATGACAATTGATGGCTTATTATTACTATTAGGAGTTATTATGGGTGGTGAATATGGGATAGGAACAATTATTGCGGTTATTACGATTGGTAATATAGCGATGCTGTTTATGACTTTATTAGCTAGATGGACTTGGTTAATAAATAAATTGAAGGAGGACTAACATGGAAGAAGTTTTGAAAGAATTTCCAAACGGTTTTTTATGGGGTGGAGCTGTTGCAGCTTGCCAAATAGAAGGGGAGTATGATGTAGATGGACGTGGATTATCAACATCTGATATTCATGCTTATGATAAAAATTTAGATCGTACATTTAGTGAAAAAGAAGGCGGTGGAACGTATGCTGGTATTAAAGATGCTTTGAATGATAATGAAAGTTACTTTCCAAAACGATATGGTATTGATTTCTATCATACATATAAAGAAGATTTAGCATTAATGAAAGAAATGGGTTTTAAAGCTTTCCGTACAAGTATTTCTTGGTCAAGAATTTTTCCTAAAGGAGATGAACTAACACCGAATGAAGCAGGATTAAAATTCTATGATAGTTTAATTGATGAAATTATTAAAAATGGTATGGAACCAGTAATGACAATGTCTCATTATGACATTCCTTTATATTTAGTTACTGAATATGGTGGTTTTGGGAATCGTAAAATGATTGATTTCTTTGTCAGATATGGAAAAGTATTATTAGAAAGATACAAAGGAAAAGTAAAATATTGGATTGTATGTAATCAAATTAACTTACTTCCTACAGTACAATTTGGGAGCTTAGGAATTTATGATGATCAAGCTGAAAATATGGAAGAATTAATGTATCAAGCAGTTCATAATCAATTTGTCGCAGGAGCTAAAGTAGTAGAACTAGCAAGAAGTATTGATCCTGATGCTTGTATGGGAACAATGGTTGCTGATGGAACTTTCTATCCAGCTACTTGTAAACCTGAAGATGTTATTCTGACAATGAAGAAAAATAGAATGCAATATTATTTTACTGATGTACAACTTAGAGGTGAATATCCAGTATTTGCTTTACGTTATTTTGAAGATAATAATATTGATTTAAAAGTACAAAATGGTGATGAAGATCTATTAAAGAATAATGTTATGGATTTTATGGCGATTTCTTATTATTATAGTCGTATTGTCGATTCTACTAAAAATACAATGACACCATTTGATGCTGAACAAAATCCTAACTTAGAACCAACGCCATGGGAATGGCGTGCAGATCCATTAGGGTTCTATCATAGTTTATCCCAATATTGGGATCGTTATCAAAAACCAATTATGATTGCTGAAAATGGGTTAGGAGCAATTGATGTAGTAGAAGAAGATGGTATTCATGATGAGTATCGTATTGATTATTTACGTCAACACATTGTTCAATTGAAAGAGTGTATAAAAGATGGTGTCGATATTATTGCTTACTTAAGTTGGGGACCAATTGATATTGTTAGTTCATCAACAGCGGAAATGTCGAAACGTTATGGTTATATTTATGTAGACTTAGATGATTTTGGATTAGGGACAGGTAGTCGTCTCAAAAAAGATTCTTTCTATTGGTATAAAAAAGTAATTGAATCGAATGGTAAAGATTTAGGATAATATATTTTCCTCCCCGAAAATATATAAATTAAATAATTTTATGAGGTAGAAATTTAATGAAGAAAATCATTGAGTTATCTACCTTTTTAGTAATGCAACAAACGCTAATGTTAATTGTTTGGATAAGAAAAAGAGACTGTTATTCTTGCTACAGCCTCACGTATCGTTTAATTATTAAGAATGTCTATAATTCGTTGTGGTGATTGATTCGTTCTCTTATAGCACCAATACCAATCTATACAATCAAGATTTAATTCTTGTGGGTCTTGAACACGTTGAATAAGTTGTTGATAGCTTGTAGGAGCAGGAACCATCACTGGTTGACCAGGTTGCCAAGAAGCTGGTGTTACTACATGTTGTTCATCTGTTGTCTGTAAAGCAATAAGTAACCGTAAAATTTCTGAAATATTACGTCCATTTGTCATTGGATAAATAAGAATGGCTCGTATTGTTTGTTCTGGATCGATAAAGAAGACATTTCGAACAGTTTCTTGTTGACTGACTTCTGGAGCTATCATGCCATACAATCTAGAGATATCAGCAGTTCTATCAGCGATTATTGGAAATGGTATTGTAATTCCAGTTTTTGTGTAGATAGAATGAATCCAAGCAAGATGTGAAGAGTTACTATCTATACTTAGACCTATTAGTTGAGTGTTTCTTTGTACAAACTCATTATTAGCATTCGCAAAGGCAACGAATTCTGTTGTACAAATGGGAGTAAAATCACCGGGATGTGAAAATAAAATGACCCATTTTCCTTTATAATCAGACATTTTAAGAGGACCAGATGTAGTAGTTGCCATGAAATCTGGAGCAATTGATCCAATATATAATTTGTTGTTTTCCAATATGATACACCTCCTTTATTTTATAGTTTATTTGATACAGTATATGCCTGTATTAGATAGTTTGTTCATATCTGATTTTAGAGTACAATGCATCATATTCAGCGAATCTATACTAAGAGTTAATCTAAAGTCATCTTTGTATACTAAAAAAGTATTTTGTTGATCAGTTAATAAAATAATAAATATATAGTCTTTTAGTGTTATAAGAAAAGTGTATTTGAATAAATTAACTTTTATGAAATATTGAAAAGTATAAGATATTCACTTTCATATTTATAGAGGTTGAATCTTTTGCCTACATACCTGCACATAGATTTTTTTTAAGAATATATTGTAATGTAAAGATATTTTTATGAATTTTATAAAAGAAAGTATGTGAAAAAATGGAATCGGAAAATAAGATTGTATCTAATATGACAGATATAGTTGAACCTGTGAAAGAAGAAACAATACTCAGAGCTACTACGATATTGCCAGTAGGGAGTACTGGTACAGATTTACGAAATGCTATTAATAATGCTACTTCAGGAGATACTATTGTGATTTCAAATCATATGACCGCTGTAGGAAATTTTGGAATTGGAAAAGAGATTACAATTCAATCAACTTCTGGGAATAAATGGATTTTATATTCTTCTGAGAGACATTTTACAGTAACTAGGGGGACTCTTATTTTACAAGATATTACTCTACATGGTAATCATGTTGGCGGAGGAATCTTGGTAAATAGTGGAACTTTTAACATGAATAGCAATACTACAATATCGTACTGTTATAATAGTGATGGCGGTGCTGTAAGGAATTTAGGAACATTCAACATGTATGGTGGTACCATTATCAATAATACAGGTACTTACGGTTGTGTTTGTATAAATACGCCTGGTATATTTAATATGTATGGTGGTACAATTACTAAAAATACAATTGGTACTGGTGGAGGAATATATGCTTATAGCAATTTTAATATGTATGGAGGGACTATTACCGATAATACAGCTGGTTATGGTGGTGGCGTATATATTAGAGGTGGTATATTTAATCTATCAGAAGGTACTATTAGTGAAAACAATTCACTATATTATGGCGGTGGCGTAGTTATTGCTGACTATACAGGTACAGGTGTTTTTGGATCATTTACTATGACGGGTGGTAAAATCATCCAAAATATAGCAGCTAATTATGGTGGTGGTGTATATGCATTAGTTGGTAACTTTAATATGTCTAATGGAAGTATTAGTGAAAATAGAGCAGGTGTAGGTGGCGGAATTGGTATAACTTCAAATGGGATAGTAAATATTACTGGTGGTAGTTATATTACCAATAATACTATTACTGGTACTGGTGGAGGTATTTATGTAGAAACTGATGGGAAATTAAATATTACTGGTACAAACTATATTACAGATAATATAGCAGGTACTGATGGTGGAGGTGTTTATACAAGTGATACAACTTATACTAATTTGAATACTGCTAGTAGTACAGTTTTTACGAGGAATACAGCAGGAACTGCCTATAACCCTCCAGATAATGCAACTACTTTATATCCTAATATTGGATTTGCAAGTACAAGTATTACGAATCACCCATTAAACAATTATGATATTAATCATATAGGGAGACAAGTAACTTTTGAAAGTAATGGAGGAACTCCAGTAGCTAGCCAAACAGTGACCGATGGAGAACCAGCAACGAAACCAACGGACCCAACAAGACAAAATTACACGTTTGATGGTTGGTTTATTGATGATGTAACATTTGAAAATGAATGGGATTTTGCGACAGCGGTCACAGACGATATGACACTGTATGCAAAATGGAGTCTTAATCAATATACAGTCAGATTTGAAAGCAATGGAGGAACACCAGTAGCTAGTCAAACTGTGACTCATGGAGAAACAGCGACGAAACCAACGGACCCAACAAGAGAAGGGTATACATTTGATAGCTGGTATAGCGATGATGTAACATTTGAAAATGAATGGGATTTTAGCACGGTGCTAACAGACGATATCACACTGTATGCAAAATGGATAATAAATCAATACACATTCACTTTTGAAAGCAATGGAGGAACACCAGTAGCTAGTCAAACTGTAAATCATGGAGAACCAGCAACGAAACCAACGGACCCAACAAGAGAAGGATATACATTTGATGGCTGGTATAGCGATGATGTAACATTTGAAAATGAATGGGATTTTAGCACAGTGGTAACAGACGAAATTGCACTGTACGCAAAATGGAGTCTTAATCTATATACGGTTTGCTTTGAATGTAATGGAGGAACACCAGTAGCAAGCCAAACGGTGACCCATGGAGAAACAGCAACGAAACCAACGGACCCAACAAGGGAAGGATATACCTTTGATGGCTGGTATAGCGATAATGTAACATTCTTAAGTAAATTGGATTTTGAGACAGCAGTCACTGATGTAACTTTTTTAGATGAATGGGATTTTGCAACACCGATCACTGAGGATATGACACTGTATGCAAAATGGATAACAAATCAATACACACTCATCTTTGAATGCAATGGAGGAACCTCAGTAGATAGCCAAACAGTCACCTATGGAGAATCAGCTACTAAACCAACCGACCCAACAAGAGAAAATTACACCTTCGATGATTGGTATGTTGATAATGAAACCTTTGCAGATAAGTGGAATTTTTCTACAACGATAACAACGGACATCATATTATATGCAAAATGGATAAAAAGTGAACACACAGTAACATTTGAAAGCAACTTAGGAACGCCAGTAGCTAGTCAAAAAGTTAGCCATGGGGAAGTGGCGACAGAACCTGCACAACCAACAAGAGAAGGATATACATTTGAAGGTTGGTATATTGATGATGAAACCTTTGTAAATAAGTGGAATTTTTCTACAGCAATAACAGCTGATATCACATTGTATGCAAAATGGATAGAGAATAATCTGTATAGGTGTGTATTACTAATTATTCTAATTCTAACTCTTATATACTACATGCAATGTAACGATTGTAGGTGTAGCTGTAGGTGCTGGTGTAGAAATTATTATAATTATATATTAGTTATCGATAGAATACTGCCGTTGATATGATGAAATATATCTGATTAAATACTAGCGTAACTGATAGTCTTGATAATGGTATAATAAAAGAAGTTTGAAATTATTATTCTAATAATTCAACTTCTTTTTCTTGTAATATGAATCTATATAATTTAGAGAATAAAGTTGCTATTGTTACAGGAGCATCAAGTGGTTTAGGTGCAGATGTAGCAAAAGCAGATGCTGAAAATGGTTCTAATGTTGTATTGATAGGGCGAAGAAAAGATAGAGCAGTTAGCTAAAGAGATTGAAGGTAATAGTAATCAAATTAAAGTATTACCAATCGTTTGTGATTGAAGAAGAAAATGTAAAAGTGGCAGTAGAGCAATGTAGTAAAACCTTTGGTAAAATTAATATTTTACTTAATAATGCTGGCATTGCCCACTAAGGAAATTGTAATCAATTTACCATGATTAGTAAAATAATTCGTTATCATGATTGATCAGTTTTGTATAATGGAGACACGGTGCTTTAGTGTTATAAAAAAGAAGGACTTGTATATCGTATTGAAGAGTATCGAATATATTTATATAGGTGTCAGTTACCTATACAGAGAATTTTCTTAGGAATATAATATAATGTAATGATATTTTTATAGTATTTTTATAAAACTAATAGAAGGGAGTGGGTGAAAAAAATCGACTCAAAAGAAATGTTTGAATCTAATATGAAAGATTTATTTGAACCAGTGGAAGAAGAAATAACTATCAGTGCTACTACGATATTACCACCAGGGAGTACTAGTGCAGATTTACAAAGTGCTATTAATAGTGCTACTTCGGGAGATGTCATTGAGATTTCAAGTAATATGATTTTTCTTGCAACTACTGTGACAATTCCAGTTGGAAAGACAATTACAATTCAATCAACTGAAGGAAATAACTGGATTTTATCTCAAAGTAATGACTCGATTAGACATTTCACAGTAGATGGCGGACCGCTTATTTTACAAAATATCACCCTAAATGGTAATAATGTAGGCGGAGGAATAAGTGTAACTAGTAATGGGGCACTTACCACAAACAGTAATACGATTATACAATACTGCTATAATACCAATGGTGGGGCTGTAATTGTTCATGGCAGATTTATTATGAATAAAGGGACACTTACTAATAATAGAGCTGACATTGGAGGAGCTGTATTCGCAGAGGGCGTGTTCAGTATGTTTGATGGTGATATTATTAATAATACGGCTAATAGTTCAAGTGGTGGAATAGTCGTTAGAGGTCAAACTTTTACTATGTCAGGTGGTAATATCAGTAACAATATATCTATTGGTTCTGGTGGAGGTGTATCACTTATAGCTACCGCAACTCCTCCAATTTTTAATATGAGTGGTGGTAAAATAACTAATAATAAAACTGGCAATGGAGGTGGAGGAGTGTATATGCTCCATGGTACTTTTAATATGTCAGGTGGTACTATTAGTGAAAATGAAGCTAGGGTTGGTGGAGGTATTTTTACAAGTTTGAGGAGAATTGTAAATATCACTGGAGAAGCTTATATCACTGATAATACTGCTAGTGAAAATGGAGGTGGTATTTATGTAGAAAGAACTGGATCATTGAATGTTACTGGCACGAATTATATTACAGGTAATATCGCTGGAGGTGTCGGAGGTGGTATCTATACAGATGATACAACCTATGCTACCATAAATACGAATAGTAATACTAGATTCACTAGTAATATAGCATCACTAGCATATATTCCTCCTGCTAACGCTAGTACTTTATATCCTAAAATTGGATTTTTAAGTACAAGTATTACGAATCACCCACTTAATGGCTATGACATTATCTATACAGGTACACGTCTAGTGTTTAATGTAACTTATAATGCTAATGGTGGAACTGGAAGCCATATAGGACCTAATGTAAATCCACTTAAAGAGGACATAATATTATCCTTAGAAGATACTGGAATTAGTCGTATCGCATATACTTTTACAAGGTGGAATACTGAATCAGATGATAGTGGAACAAGTTATATGGCGAATGATAGTATAATACTAAGTGATAATGTCATTCTATATGCTCAATGGAAAATTAATGAATATACAGTAAGATTTGAAAGTAATGGGGGAACACCAGTAACTAGTCAAACTGTTACTTATGGAGAAAGGGCTACAGAACCAACCAACCCAACAAGACAAGGATATACGTTTGAAGGATGGTATAGCGATGATGAAACCTTTGTAAATAAGTGGGATTTTGCGACACTGATTACTGAGGATATGACATTGTATGCAAAATGGAGTCTTAATCAATATACAGTTTACTTTGAAAGTAATGGGGGAACACCAGTAACTAGTCAAACGGTAAATCATGGACAGCCGGCAACTAGACCACTGGATCCAACAAGAGAAGGCTATAGCTTTGATGGATGGTATAGCGATAATGTAACATTCTTAAATAAATTGGATTTTGTGACACCAGTCACTGATGTAACTTTTTTAGATGAATGGGATTTTGCGACACCAATCACTGAGGATATGACATTGTATGCAAAATGGAGTCTTAATCAACATACAGTTTACTTTGAAAGTAATAAAGGAACACCAATCGCTAGTCAAACGGTAAATTATGGACAACCAGCAACGAAACCACCAGATCCAACAAGAGAAAATTACACCTTTGATGGATGGTATAGCGATGATGAAACCTTTGAAAATAAGTGGGATTTTGCGACAATGATAACAGCTGATATAATATTATATGCAAAATGGACAGAGTATAATCGATGTAGGTGTGTATTACTAATTATTCTAATTCTAACGCTTATATACTACATGCAATGTTATGATTGTAGATGTAGGTACAGGTGTAGTAATTATTATAATTATATATTAGTTATCGATAGAATACTGCCGTTGATATGATGAAATATATCTGATTAAATACTAGTGTAACTGATAGTCTTGATAATGGTATAATAAAAGAAGTTTGAAATATTATTCTAATAATTCAACTTCTTTTTCATGTAATAAGAAATTAGTTTTTAATACAGATTTATTTGTGTTAATGCAATAGATTAATATAGCATCTCTTTTGTTTTTAGAATAAAGAATATTGTCACCATTTAATAGTAAAGCTTTATTTGTTTCGTCTAAGCTAAGATTCATAGCTAACGATAAAGCAATGATTTTATTTCTGCCAGCTTTTCTAGTTGAATTAAAGATTTGATACGCATAGGTACGATCAATACAGGAATCTAAAATTACTTTACTTTTCTTTAATTCTTTTTTTACAATTAAATCTGTTAAGTAATCACAAACATCATGATAAGTAGTTTCTTTAGCTAAATTATCAATATATTTATTTAATAAATCGTTATTGCCTATTTGATTTAACTCTTTTAGAAGTTCATTTGTTTTTTTAACCATAATTTCTCCTATTTTGCTATATACTTTTAATTTTATTTGATATATTATAACTATAGTGTTTTTTGCATATTTTTTCAAGAATTAAATTGAGGAGGAAGTATGATATATCCATTTATTGAAAGAAATTATAATATCATTGGATCTTACGATAATAATAAAGAATGGTATATTTTAAAAAATAAAAATACCAATTATTTTTATTTACTAAAAAGATTAAATAGATATGATATGCAAATCTATCAATATATAAAAGAAAATTCACATCAAAATATTGTCTTGGTTGAAGAATTTTATGAGATTGACGATGTTCTTTATGTGATTGAAGGTTATGTTATAGGAAAAACACTAGAGCAATTATTGAAAGAAAGAAAAAGTTTAGAGGAAGAAGAGGTCATTACTATTTCTTTACAAATTGCTGATGCACTATTTCATTTGCATCATATGACTCCACCTATTATACATAGAGATATAAAGTTAAGTAATATTATGATTGATGATAATCATAATGTAAAATTGATGGATTTTGATGTTGCTAGATTTTTTAAAATTGATAACAATTCAGATACTGAATTGTTAGGAACGAATGGGTATGCAGCACCAGAGCAATTTGGATTTTATCAAAGTGATTCACGTAGTGATATTTATTCGTTAGGAGTTGTTATGAATTATTTATTAACTGGATTACATCCTAAAGAATATTTATATGATGGAAACTTAGGCAAAGTAATTAAGAAATGTATTAGTTTTGATCCAGATAATCGTTATAAAGATGTGAATCAGTTAAAAGATGCCATGATAAAAGAAAGAAGCAATCTCATTGTTCATCATAACGATGTTGAATCATTACGAAATAATCATCAAAAGAAAGTAAATGGTAGCCATCTTTGGCCAATTCCTGGTTTTAGAACAAAGAAGATATGGAAAATGTTGATTGCATTGTTAGGATATTTGATTATCTTTTTAGGATTTATCTCCTATAAAGGGACAACGAACCTTCCAATTATGCAAATAATTGATGGAATTGTTTTTGGTTTATTTTTAAGTGCCTATGTAGTGTTATTTACTAATTATTTAAATATTCAAGATCGATTGGATTTATTTGATCATAATCAATGGTATAGGAAAGTATTTGCTTATCTTGTATACTCATTAATCATCTTTTTTGTGTATTTATTTTATGGTATTATTGTAGTCGCTCTTTTTTGATTATGAGGACAAGTAATCATTATCAATACACTTATGCATTAGAATAAGGCTATTAAATTAACATATAGTGGAATAGTTCATAATTTTAGTCACAAAATAATACAGCAATAACATGCCGTTTGTTAATTTCTATATAATGGATTAAGGTGTTGGCAGTTGTTGTCATTATTCTTATAGGAATAGTTTATAATGGGAATGCTTATTGCATACCGATTTCTTTTCTTATTTATATATAATAGATTATGTCAAGAAAGGGGACATTTTAATATGAGAAAGAAAAAAAGTACCGCGTTACTTATATCAGCAATTATCGGAATTGGGTATTCTATTTACTTAGTTGCTTATTTTGCTGGTGTAATTGGTGGTAGTGGAAATGAAGCAGAAGCTATTGGTGGTTCAATTGCTACTGCCTTAGTAACACCACATATGATTTGTGTTATTATTGCTGCTATCTTTAATACATTGGGTTGGGCTAACAATAAGAGAGGATTTGCGTTAGTTGGAGCTATTTTATATTGTGTGGCAGCAGCTTTATTTGTATTGTATGCAATGTTTCTGATACCATCAATTATATTATCATTTGTTGGTTTTGCAAATTTAAAGAAAATTAATGCAATGGATGATCAAATAATAGTTGGAGCAGGTAGTTAATCATTTATCTGCTTTTTCTATTTAGTTTGACATTAATCTATTCATAAAATAAAGTAAAGAAACAATGTAAAAAAGCAATCTATAAGTGTATATAGATTGTTTTTTTAGTGTTTTATTTAGTGATAGGAATTAATACTTCAACCGTGGTAGCAAAATTACTAAATTTAATATAATAATCTCCATCACCATCGTATAAAACATACATTCTTGTTTCTAAAGTAGCATCCGGTCGCATATCTCCTGCCCATGAAACATCATCGTTAAAATATGCAGTAATACTATCTAACTTAGTTCCTTTACTTCCATATTGAGTAAAGTAGAACATATTTAATCCATGATTTTCACTTTTTTTATTTGTGATAGTCATTGAGATAGAGAAAACTTCTGCTCCATCATGATCAGAATACTGATTACTTATTTGATGCCATTGTATATCATCTTTAAATGTAATTTCTAAATCATCAAAAGTAAAAGTATTATTAAAACTAATTGGTGTTTCTTCTTTGTTGACATCGTCTGAGCCTTTATCATTTGATGATGTGCAAGCAAGAAGACTAAAACAGCAAAATACAACGAATGCAATTCTTACTAATTTTTTCATTTACTATTCCTCCTTATTATTTATATTATCAAAATAAGAATGAAAATACAGTAAGCTATTTGCACACAATTGCTTATTTTATGCCTTAAAATGTAGTAGGTAAAGCATAAATAAAAAAGTCATTTTCATGACTTAATTAGTATTCGAATAGTTAACTGCAAAATTAATAAGTTCCTGTTCTTTTAACCCTAAATTGATTAATGTATCATAATATTTCCGGCTTACCATTCCAATATCATCTATTTCCTGTTCTGTACAGCTATAACCTTCAGACACACCTTCTTTTGCCTTACCGTTTACGATAAGATCGTAACTACAAGAATAATCAGTATTATGACCAGCTGTACTATTAAATTTTGGATAATAAGAGAACACAATATCTTTATAAGAATCAGCCGTATAAGTAACAATTTCTACTGCACCCTCTTTAACAAATAATTCAAAGGTGTTACGTTTGTCATTAATCTTAACTACGGTATAATCAGTAGTGGTAGGAACGACTTTTATTGAATAACCAGCGTTACTTAATTATTCTGAGACTTGATTATCTGTTAAAGAAGTATTTTTAATTTCTTTATCAATTTCTTTTTTATGTGTCTTCATATATGTATCATAATAATAACTTGCAAACGTAGATAAATCACTAGTTACTAAACCAGTTTCTTTTAATAAAGCTTCCATGCTACTGATTAGTGCTTTTATATCGTCTTCTTTAGATTTAGTACAGCTCTCATAATTAAATCCAGATTCTCCTTTAATTAGATAAGAACATCTATCACTAGATGTAAGGGTAGAATTATAAGTTCCTTCTTCATATGTTTTATCTGTGTTAAAGTAATATGTAACATATGGTTCTTTTGGGTTAAGTGGATCTTCACTATATGATATTATTCTATAAGTTCCATCATCTTCAAACTCGAAGAAAAATTCTCCATTACTATTTTGATGTTTTAAAGAAATATATGCTGATTGCTCTTCCTCCATTTCTCTACCACACTCCGTCTTATTATCTGTATAGTCATAGCAATATCCATTTTTATCATAAGTATTTTGATAAAACTTATAAGTAATTGTAAAATCATTATGCTCTAACTTCTCCATTATCTCTTTTCCAGTTAGTTTGCTTGTTTCCTTTTTCTTGGTGCATCCTACTAATGTAAAAATAAAACTTAATGCTAATAAACCCTTTAATAATAATCTCTTTTTCATTTACTATTCCTCCTTATAGTCTGCACATTCTTGTGCTTTATATGTATTTTGTAGGAATTGCCGCTCCTACAATGCGGGATAAAACAGACAACTTACCTCAAAGAAAAAATCGAAGAGAAACCAAAGCATGTTGGTAATGCCAAGATTAGTACTTTGACAAGTAGCTTGGCTAGTTAGGGAAGTTGAATCCAGATTAGTAATCTGAAAACTGTTAGGTATCAACCGTTTCACCAATTAATATTAACCTAGTGCTCTAGTTTATTTATTAAAACTATTACGGACAGAGAAACTCAACAGTTGCCTAATGAATACTTGTAATGAGTAGGACATGATGAAAGGAGTCGCTATTTGAATCATACAAGTCTTATAGACAAACTAGAAGGTTTTCATCGCGTGCGTAATAGTGATAATCACTATTACATTAATAAATGTATTTTTCCTTTACTATAAAAGAGAATTTTATTACATTGCCTACCATAATAAAGAAAAAATGATGGTTTAAAACAAAAGGTAATGAATGTGAACTACTTGAATGTATCTATGAACCTACATGCTCTAACTATTCTCATAGATTTAGATTCCATGGTAGTATTCATAGTGCTATTGCACATGTGTTGACTTGACAAAGTACTATTTTGTTTATTGAAGGTGAAAATCTAATAAACAGTAACTGTTCATAGAAATCGAAAAGGCATAGTAATTGTCTTACTCTAACATAAGAAATGATTAGAATAAACTGTAGAGAAAATGCCTTTGTGTTCACTGTTTTGACGAAGTAGAACACAATCAATTAGAATACAAAAGCACAATAAAAAAATCGATGTAAGGATGAAGAGGCGTATGCCCTAAAAGGTGCCCATACGATTGGACGGGGCAAAAACAAAGTTTTTCCAGTTTTTGCCTATTTCATAATAAGTCTAACAAAAAAGTAAAGCAAACTCAATTATATTATGTAAAAAGTGCACGTAAATTTCTAATCATGCTATAAAATGTACTAGAATGAGCGCTCTATCTCTGTTAAGATGATAACGTAGAAAAATATTTGATACGACCATCTTCCAAACACGATAAGAATTAAAACTGTGCGTGAGCATCTACATAGAGAATAATTAAAACGTGTTTCATCACGTTTTTCTTTATGTCTAATAGATAGAAGAATACCCTGTAGAAATCAAAACATGGGAAGGATGTAATTTACAATGTCGACAAAAAAATTAAATATTGATTATATGCAAGTAGATTCCATCGTTATGAAACGAACAGAATCTATTGTACGCTCTGTATTAAAAAACCAAGGGTTTAATGCTATTGAATTAAACAAATCAGTGGAAGCTTATTTTGATTATAAGCAAGAGAAAACGAAAGCCTTAGAATTTGAAAACAGACAATTGAAAAGTCAAATAAAGGCTTGTCTAAATGAATTATTAGAATTAAAGCTAATGTTGGATTTAGGTATTCCAAAGGAAAACCATCAACTTTTAAAACGTGTACTGAATGTACAACAGCTGTGGAAAGAGTATGGTTATCCTGAAGAATAACGAAAGTAATCCTTAGGAGGTTGATGTAATAATGAATGTAAAAGAATGGTTTCAAAAAGGAACTGGTCTTTTAATTGAACGAGTAAAATACCGTAGTACTCCAACCTATCCATATCAAATTTATACTGATAAAATGGAGTATTATGGTTCTGAATCAAAACGTAAATTAGTTCGTCACTCTATTGTGATAGAACGCTTTAGTCAAGTCATTAATAATTCTGATGAAGAATTAATTGAAACGTTTTTAACAAATCAAAATTTATCTTTTATCAAATATTGGCAGTGGCTTGATAAAGAAGAATGTATTAAAACAACATATGAAATTGAACAAATAACACAAAAAAAATAGAAAAGGAAGGTATTACATATGTCAAAAAGATCAAATGAAACAATTACATTAGGAAGTGGAAAATTATATTGCTGTGTATTTGATGGATCAATCCCAACAAATGCAAAATTAGAAGTTGAAGCAAATCATTTAGCTTGGATTAAAGGAGGAGCTTCGTTAACATATACACCTGAATTTTATACTGCTGAAGATGATTTAGGAATGATTAAGAAAAGAAAAATTAATTCTGAAACAGCTTCATTAAAATCAGGTATTTTAACTTGGAATGGAAATGTGCTTAATAAATTAGTAAGTACTGGTAAAGTGGTGGAAGAAAAAGGTAATCGTAAAGTAAAAATAGGAGGAGCAGGAAATTATGATGGAAAATCATATGTTATCCATTTTGTACATAAAGATGCAGTTGATGGAGATGTGAGAGTAACCATCGTCGGTCAAAATACTGCAGGATTTACATTAGCATTTGCCAAAGATGCAGAAACTGTCATTGATGCAGAATTTAGTGCATTACCATGTGATGATCAAGGAACTTTAATAATTTTCCAAGAAGAGATTGAAGTGAAGAAAGAGACTGATAAGTAAACTAAGTTTTAGGAGGAACGATAGTTATGTATGATATGTCATTATTAAAAATTAGATATTTTGAAGTTAAATTAAGAGATGGTAAGATTTTAAACGTGGAACCTCCACGTTTAAATGTCTTACGAGAAATAGCTAAATTGTCAAAACAAGTAGATGGAATAACGGAAGAAGGCTTGACTAGTTTAGCAGTCGCAGTTTCTTTAGCGTTAAGTAAAAATAAAGAAAATAAAAAAATGAGTGCAGAACAAGTAGAAGACATGTTGGATTTAGATGATATGTATGCCCTATTAGTAAAATATTTTACATGGGTGGGTGAAATTCAAAACATAAAAAACTAAGAATTCCTTACTATCCAACAAATGATAGTAAGGAAAACCCTTATGTTATTGAAACTGCTTCTTATAAAATGGTTTCAAATTATTTAATGATTTCTATATTTAAAGTAGATACTCTCGATGTCATTGAATTTAAATATTATTTAAGAGAAGCATTTATTTATAATTGTTCTAAAACTCCAGAAGGATTAGAATACTTAATTAATGCAAAACGATTAGAGCAAGTAGAGCCAGATAGAGCTAGTTTAAGGGATAAATATAGTAATTAATCAAATTTAAAAGAAAAGATAGCATTCGTCTATAATACAACTATAAACTCATATAACCGTCTTCAATTAATATAAACAAATGTAAGTAAATTATATATTATAATATAGTAAATTCAAGGAGGGAGAGTATTGTAATGACTTCGATTGTTAAAAACTTAAATGTAGATGAAAAGGTGGGATATCTTTTTAGGTATCGTTCAACTGATACTTTAGATGAGATATATGCAGCTATTGATTCTATTGAATACAATGAAGTAGGTAAAAACATTTTGATTTGTCGCTATATTAAGGAAATGACATTTGAAGCAATTGGAGAAGAATTAGGCTATAGTTGTGCTCATATACGAAGATTACATAAGAAAGTAATCGATGTATTAGAGATTCAAAAAACTTAGTAATATACTAACTAATGTATGATAATTAATGATGGAAAAGATATAGAAATACTATATCTTACGACGTAAGTCCCTATATGGGAAAGAATCATAATTAGTTAGTATAGTAGAATATTCATTGAATCACACAATTGAATTGAAAATAAGAAGGAAAAGGCATTGGATTTTGAAGATTTAATGCCTTTTTATAGGTTGTTTAGCTATTTAGGGAAAAAAATAATTTCGATAAATACGTCGCCCTGCAATGTTCCAGTTGATTTCTATGAAAGTAACAATTCAGCAATTTTTATAACGACAGTTCTGTATGAGGAAGATTAATAATACTTGCGACACTATTTCTAGTGTCTTTTTTATTAAAATATCAGAAAATAGAATAATTGAATTAAATATTAATAATTATGTTTTATTGGATTGTCTGTAAAAGCTGAAACATTCTGTTTTAAAATGTATTCAAGTATAGCAGGATTTAAAGAAGAGTAAGAAAAGAAATTGATGAATAATTAAATTTATTTTTAAGAACAGTTAATTTCGTCTCAATGACATCTGCATTTAGAGGAACTAGTGGTCCAACGGCAATGTTATTTGTAACGATAATATACACTGATAAAGAACCATAATGTAAAAAACACCTACTAATTGTATTTTTTGATGGAGTTTAAGGAAGATTAATGTGTAATTACACAAAATTAAAAGAGAAAGAGTTTAAGATCAAAAGACAGTATCTAGTATTGAACGGCACTTTATTTGATGTTTGATTAGGCAAATTATTTAATGCTCATTATTCATGTATTTAATTCAATATTCAAATTATTTACACCTACATAGTCAATGTATTTGATGTACGGTAATATATTAAATATTTAATGGTTTTTAAATATCCTCGTTACACTATAAAAAAACAAGCCACTTCTAATGGCTCATTACAACTAGTAAAGAAATCTTTGAAAATACTCATTAAACTCCTGTAGAGCCCTAGCTAG
>Ga0153996_1000169_pt1 | contig 33580 bp, 26 predicted proteins | sample TSNC080MetaG_FD_104728 | JGI IMG/M metagenome (GOLD analysis project Ga0153996, IMG submission 104728) | Attine ant fungus gardens microbial communities from North Carolina, USA - TSNC080 MetaG | ecosystem: Host-associated > Fungi > Mycelium > Unclassified | place: USA: North Carolina, Lumber...
CAAACCGGACAACCCTACTGAGGCGGTCTGCCTGTTCAGACTATCAGCTCCAAAGTGTTCCTTCACCCAAGCGTTATCGAATGGCGATTGCAGTCTATGTCGCCAAATCCCTGTCGATTTTCTTGGGCTACGCTCTTTTTCACAGCCGTTTTACAATAATATATTCAGTTTTTTTCGCGGGACAATACAAAAAGGCATACTGACAGTAATTATCAGAACGCCTTTGTTCTGAACTCATTATACGCCGTTCTTCCTGATTTGTCAACAGGAAAATGTGCCCTGCAAAAACCTTCTCAGATATTCCTGATTCTGTCCAGCGCCTTTTTCACATCATCCCTGTCTCCAAAGGCAGTCAGGCGGAAGAACCCTTCGCCGTTTGCGCCGAAGCCCGCGCCGGGCGTGCCGACCACATTCGCCCGTGTGAGAAGCGTGTCGAAATATTCCCAGGAGGACATGCCGTCCGGGCAGCGCAGCCATATGTACGGCGAATTTTCACCGCCCGCAAACCATATGCCCAAAGCTTTCAAGGCTTCTGCGATCAGCCGTGCGTTTTCCATATAATAATCGATGCTTTCCTTGATCTGCGCGTATCCCCCGGCCGAAAACGCGGCCTCGGCGCCGCGCTGGACGATATAGGACACACCGTTGAACTTCGTTGTCTGGCGGCGCAGCCAAAGCTCGTTGAGAGGGACGCCGCCCCGGGTAAGCTCGTTGGGAACGACGGTATAACCGCATCTTACGCCGGTGAATCCCGCCGTTTTGGACAGCGAGCAGAACTCTATGGCGCACCGTTTTGCCCCTTCTATCTGATAGATGCTGGTGGGAAGCTCCCGATCCCTTACGAATGCCTCATAGGCGCTGTCAAAGAGGATGACCGCGTCGTTTTCCAGCGCGTAATCCACCCACAGCTTCAGCCGGTCTTTGTCGTATACCGCGCCGGTGGGGTTGTTGGGGGAACAGAGATAGATGATGCCTGCCTTTATCCCGCTGTCGGGCAAGGGCAGAAATTCATTTTCGGTGTTCCCGTTCATATAGATAATTTTGCGGCCCGCCATGATATTCGTATCCACATAGACGGGGTAAACCGGGTCGGGGATCAGCACGGTATTGTCTGTCGAGAAAATATCGAGGATGTTGCCGAGATCGCTTTTCGCGCCGTCACCGATAAAAATCTCCGACTTATCCAGATGGACGTCCTTTTTGCCGTAATAACCGCAAATCGCTTCCCGCAAAAACATATATCCCTGATACTCGCCGTATCCCCGGAAGGTGGCTCCCCTCCCCATTTCCGCCACAGCGTCCCCCATTGCGGTTATCACAGCCGGCGCAAGCGGCAACGTGACGTCGCCAATCCCAAGGCTGATGATCTCTTTGCCGGGTTTTTGCGCCTTGTATTCGCTTACTTTTTTGGCTACGAGAGCGAACAGGTAACTGTCCTTTAAATTCAGGTAATTTTCATTAATATTCATACCGTGGCTCCCTCCAGGCTTGTCATAATCAGTTCCTTTTTTTCTTTGGGACCGCGTTTATTATAGCTTGTGTCCAAGGGAAATCCGGCAACGGAAAGGGTCGCGAAATAGTCCTCCGGTGTTTCTGCGCGGCGGATTAATTGGGTTGAGCCGTCTTTCTTCAGCAGAATCTCCGCGGAGCGCAGCTTGCCATTGTAGTTGTAACCCATTGAAAATCCATGAGCGCCGGTATCATGAATCACCACCGTATCACCGATTTCAATAGGCGGAAGCTTGCGGTCAACAGCAAATTTGTCGTTATTCTCGCACAAGGAACCGGTAATGTCGTAGGTGTGGGTGCAGGGGGCGTTCTCCTTACCTGCAATTGTTATATGATGATAAGCCCCATACATCGCCGGCCGCATCAGATTGACAGCACAGGCGTCCAACCCGATATATTGCTTGTAAATATCTTTTCTGTGTATCGCTTTCGCGACGAGACAGCCATACGGCCCCAACATAAAACGACCTAACTCTGTGCAAAGGGAAACGTGACCAAGCCCTGCTGGAACAAGTGACTTTTCGTACTCTATTTGCACTTGTCTGCCAATTTCGGCAATATCATTAGGCTTATCTTCAGGACGGTAAGGGATGCCGATGCCGCCGCTTAGATTGATAAAGCTTACGGCAATATTGGTTTTCTCTTTCAACCATACCGCGGTTTCAAACAAAACCCGGGCAAGAGCGGGATAATAGGCGCTCGATTGGGTATTGCTGGCCAAAAAAGCGTGAAGTCCGAACTCCCTCGCTCCCTTATCCCACAACCTGAGAAAGCCTTCGCGGAGCTGATCTCTTGTAAATCCATATTTTGCCTCCCCCGGATTATCCATAATCTGGTTGTGGATAGAAAAATCCCCTCCAGGATTAAAACGGCAGCAGATCGTTTCGGGGATGCCCGCGCACCTCTCTAAAAAATCAATATGGGTATAATCATCCAAATTGATTAAAGCTCCCAGATCACAGGCATATAGAAACTCCTCCTCCGGCGTGGCATTGGAAGAAAACATAATCTCCCTGCCGCGAAAGCCCACCGCCTTTGCAAGCATCAGCTCCGTCAGGCTTGAACAGTCCACCCCGCAGCCCTCCTGACGGAGCATCTGCAAAATAACGGGATTGGGATTTGCCTTTACCGCAAAATATTCCCGAAAACCGGGATTCCACGCAAAAGCGCGATTTGTCTCTTGGGCGTTTCTCCGGATTCCTTCTTCATCATAAAGGTGAAAGGGAGTAGGATATTCCGCGATAATATCATCCAGTTTTTCTTTCGTCACAAATGGCTGCTTCATTACGCATCTCCTCCAGAGAGCTTTATGAGTTCTATTTCATTTTTAATAGAATCCTTAATCAGGCTTACTAAATTCTCTTTGCGAGAGTAAAGACAGGTACAGTTGGGACTTTCGTCCAGCCCGCCGGTAAGCGCCTTGACGGAATCGCTTATCACCCGGATATGATCCGCCGGCTTTTGTGTTATATAAATGGCGGCTTCCTTTATCAGAATTTGAGAGTTTGTAATAATCACCACTTTTCGCCCCCCTTCAACCAGCTTTTCCAGTGAGGGCAAAAACGGACGCAACAAAGTCTCGGCCATCGAAATATAGATACGGTGATGAGTTCCCTCAATAAGAGTCTCTATTTTATTGCGTATATTCATACTACCCTTCACGGTTAGATAGGCCTTGACCGAATCGTCCGCCGGGGTAAGGAACCTTTCCAGAATATCCTGACTTGCTTGCAGGCTCCGGATCACATTACGGCAAAATTCCGACACCGGAACCGCCTGATACCGTATGGGTTTTCCGTCAATTTGGTGAGCCGCGCCCTTTTCCACCAGGTTGGAAAGCCCAGCATAAGTGTTGGAACGGGAAATCCCCGTGACCTTAGCCAGCTCATAGCCGGTCGCCGGATCATGTCCGTGCAGGCTGCAATAGATTTTCGCTTCCTGCTGGGTAAGTCCAAACAGCGTGAGCAGTTCAACGGAATCCATGCGCTTACGTCCCCTTGCAATAGTAGTATCATTTAGTAACACTATACTCGCTTTTTAAAAAAATGTCAACACATACGGCGATTTTATTCACGTCAATCTAATTTGCACCGGAACCACCCCGCCGTCTGCGGATGGATCCCCAAGGAGGGGAATAGAGCTAAAAGCAACCTTAAATTCCCCTCCTTGGAGGGGTGGCGCGGAGCGCCGGGGTGGTTTTTTGCTGACGTTCTCTGCCAAATTGTCAAATTAGATTGACGTGCGATTTTATTCATTGCCTTATACGCTCATATCTCCACCATTCCGTCAAACACCTTTTTACACTCTCCCGTCATGTAGACGGCCTCGTCTGTGTAGTTAATGATAAGCTCTCCGCCCAGCAACCGCACCCTGACGTCGGCGCCCTTGTCGCAGAACCCGTTCAAAACCGCCGCCACCGCCGAGGCACAGGCTCCGGTGCCGCAGGCAAGGGTTTCCCCGCTGCCCCGCTCCCACACCCGCATTTTGAGATGATTCCTGCCCAATACCTCGACAAATTCGGCGTTTACCCTGTCGGGAAACAATGCGTCGTTTTCAAAAAGCGGCCCTATTTGGCGCAGATCGAGCGCATCCACATTGCCGCAGAAAACAATGGCATGGGGATTGCCCATTGAAACGCAGGTGATGGCATACTCCGCTCCGCCGATTGTCACCGTCCTTGCAACAACGCTTTCCCCCGGAAGCTTGACCGGGATTTTTTCAGGAGCCAGCTCCGCGCGCCCCATATTTACCCTGACGGCGGAGACAAGCCCATGCTTGGTGGACAAATCCAGCTCCTTAATTCCACTGGCCGTTTCGATCCGCATGACCGGTTTTTGGATAATCCCGTTGTCATAGAGATATTTTCCGACGCAGCGGATGGCGTTGCCGCACATTTTACCCTCGCTGCCGTCCAGGTTGAACATCCGCATCCTCGCGTCGGCCACGTCCGATGGCAGAATCAGGACGACGCCGTCGCCGCCCACGCCATAATGCCTGTCGGACAGCAGCACCGATAACGATTCCGGGGAGTTGATTTCAAGGTCAAGGCAGTTGATGTATATATAGTCGTTGCCGCATCCCTGCATTTTTGTAAAATTCAGCTTCATGCGCTCACTCCTCATGTGGTTTATGTCGATCAGCTCGGTATTGATTTCGCTGTATCCTGAAAGCAGGCTGTCGGCAAGGGCATTCGCCGTGTCCACCGAGGTCAGGCAGGGGATGCCCAGCAGGCAGGCCTTTCTGCGGATTTTTACGTCGTCGGAGGCCGGATCCCTGCCCTTTGCCGAGGTGGAAATGATGTAGCTGACTTTACCGCTTTGGAGCAGCGTGGCGGTATTATCATCCGGGCATTCATGGATTTTGCCCACTGTTTGCACCGCAAAGCCTTTTGCGGCAAGCAATTTGGCGGTGCCATCCGTTGCGTACAGCGAAAAACCGCACTCCGCGAATTTTTCGGCAATGCCCGCGATCTCCGGCTTGTCGCCGTCGCGGACAGTGATAAGCACGCCACCGCTTTTTTGCATTGTGTATCCCGCGGCGGCAAGCCCCTTGTAAAGCGCTTCCTGAAGGTTTTTCCCGAGCCCCAGAACCTCGCCTGTAGATTTCATCTCAGGCCCTAAATGGGTATCAACATCTGTCAGCTTTTCAAAGGAAAACACAGGAACCTTCACCGCGACATACGGCGGGATTTTCGCGATACCCGATGTATATCCCAGTTGGGAAAGCTTTTCTCCGACACTGACCCTTGTGGCAAGCTCGCACATGGGAACACCGGTGACCTTGCTGATATATGGAACCGTGCGCGACGCCCGCGGGTTTACTTCTATGATATAGATGTCATTTTCATACAGGACATACTGGATGTTTACAAGCCCCCTGACATTCAGAGCCATGCAAAGCTTTTTTGTAACCATAAAAATCTTTTTGGAAAGGGCATCGTCAATGTTAATGGCGGGATAAACGGCAATGCTGTCGCCGGAGTGGATGCCCGTGCGCTCAATATGCTCCATGATGCCGGGTATCAGAACGTCTTTGCCATCGCAGATGGCGTCCACCTCAATCTCGCGGCCGCTTAAATACTTGTCGATCAGCACGGGGCCCGCCTGCTCCAAACGCAGGATGATCTCCATATATTCGCGGATGTCCTCCGGAGAAAAGGCAATAATCATGTTCTGGCCGCCCAGCACATAGGACGGGCGCATCAGCACGGGATAGCCCAGCTGTTCGGCGGCGGACAGCGCTTCTTCCGGCCCCGCGACAGGGAAGCCCTTGGGGCGCGGGATGGCTAGACGCTCCAGCAGCGCGTCAAATCTTTCCCTGTCCTCGCAAATATCAATACTGTCCGCCGCCGTGCCGATGATTTTGACGCCGCGCTCGCTGAGCTTCTTAGCCAGCTTGATGGCCGTGCCGCCTCCAAAGGCAACCACAACGCCCACCGGCTTTTCGATATCAATCACGCTCATCACGTCTTCGATGCACAGCGGTTCAAAATACAGCCTGTCGGCGGTGTCGAAGTCTGTGGACACCGTTTCGGGGTTGTTGTTGATGACGACGACCTCGTATCCTAGTTTTTTCAGCGTCCAGACACAGTGTACGCAGGCGTAGTCGAACTCGATGCCCTGTCCGATCCGGATTGGCCCGCTGCCCAGCACGATGATCCTTGGCTTTTCGCTTTTCTGAATAAACGCCAGAGCCTCGTTTTCCGTGCCGTTTTGCAGGGAGTAAAAATACGGCGTTTTCGCTTCAAACTCGCCGCCGCAGGTATCAACCATTTTATAAATGAGAGGTTCCGGCGGCGCGTTATTCCCCACAATGTTGGCAAGGCCATATAAAAACCAGCGGTCTACCCTTGTAATCAGATGCAGCTCATCTATCCCCACGCCGCGCCCTATCGCCTCATACAGCACAAACAGGCGCTCATCGGTCACGGTATGGAGAAGCCCCCGGATTTCTTCATCGCTTTTCGCCGCCAGGCGGGGCAGGTCAAGGCTGTCAAGCCCGATTTCCGCACCGCGAACGGCCTTTAGCAGCGCCTCCTCAAAGGTGTCTGCGATGGCCATGACCTCTCCGGTGGCCTTCATCTGCGTACCCAAGTCCTTTTTTGCATATACAAACTTGTCAAAAGGCCATTTCGGGAATTTTACCGCCACATAGTCGAGGGTGGGCTCGAAGGCCGCGTAGGTTGTGCCCGTGACGGCGTTTACAATTTCGTCCAAAGCATATCCGATGGCTATTTTAGCCGCCACCTTGGCGATGGGGTATCCCGTCGCCTTGCTGGCCAGCGCCGAGGAGCGGGAAACGCGCGGATTCACCTCGATAACCGCGTATTCAAAGCTGTGGGGATCAAGGGCGAACTGGCAGTTGCAGCCGCCCTCCACGCCCAGCTCCCGGATAATGTCCAGGGCGGCCGTGCGCAGCATCTGGTACTCCCTGTCGGAAAGGGTGACGGCAGGGGCTATCACGATGCTGTCGCCCGTGTGTACGCCCACCGGGTCGAAATTCTCCATGGAGCAGACGGTGATGACATTATCGGATTTATCCCGCATGACCTCAAATTCGATTTCCTTCCACCCCGCCACGGATTTTTCCACCAGGATTTGATGAATGGGGGAGAGGGAAAGGCCGTTCGCGGCAATTTCACGGAGCTGCGCTTCATCCCGCGCGATGCCGCCGCCGCTGCCGCCCAAGGTAAAGGCGGGCCGGACGATTACAGGATATCCTGTGACCTCCGCGAAGCCGGTTGCCGTTTCCACATCGGTGGCGATAACGGACGGAATCACCGGCTGGCCAAGCTTTTGCATGGTTTCCTTGAATATCCGCCTGTCCTCGGCCTTGTCGATGGTTTCGGGCGAGCTCCCGAGCAGACGGACGTTCATCTCATCCAGAAAGCCGTCGCGGGCCAGCTGCATACAAAGTGTGAGCCCGGTCTGTCCGCCCAGTCCCGATAAAATACTATCGGGGCGCTCCTTTTCGATAATGCGCTTTATTGTTGCAAGGGTCAAAGGCTCGATGTAGATTTTATCCGCGATGTTTTTGTCGGTCATGATGGTGGCGGGATTGGAATTGACAAGCACGATCTCTATGCCGTCCTCCCGGAGTACGCGGCAGGCCTGGGTACCGGCGTAATCAAACTCCGCCGCCTGGCCGATCACAATGGGGCCGGAGCCGATAACCAAAACCTTTTTGATGTTATGATCCAGCGGCATTTTTCTTCACCTCCATGCTATGAATAAACCGTTCAAACAGGAAAGCGGTGTCCCGGGGCCCGCCGCAGGCCTCGGGATGGAACTGCACCGAGAAGGCCGGAATATCTTTATAGGATATCCCCTCGCATGTCCCGTCGTTTACGTTGACAAACGACTCAAAGGCAACGTGCCTGTCGATGCTGACCGACTGTACCGCGTAACCGTGGTTCTGGCTTGTGATATATACCCTTCCGCTGCCGGTGTCCCTGACCGGCTGATTCGCTCCCCTGTGTCCGTATTTCAGCTTGCGGGTTTCAAAGCCGTTTGCCAGCGCCAGCAGCTGATGGCCAAGGCAGATACCGAATATGGGGATGCCTGTTCCCAAAAGCGCTTGGAGATTCCTTATGACTGACCTGTTCTCCGCCGGGTCGCCGGGGCCGTTGCTCAACATGATCCCGTCGGGAGAGGCGCTTATCACCTCCTCCGGCGTACTGCTCCACGGGAACACCCACACGTCGCAGCCGCGCCCGAGAAGCTCCCGCTTAATATTTTCCTTCATTCCAAAGTCAAGCAGGGCGACGGTATACCGGGAGGCCCCGGCTTTATACAGCTTTCGTTCCCGCACGGAAACCGCGCCGACGGCGTTTTGAATCCTGTATGACCGGATCTCCTCCAAAACCTCCTCACCGGGCCTGCTCCCGGTGATTTTTCCGTTCATTACGCCGCGTTCCCGTAGCACCTTTACAAGGGCCCTTGTGTCAATGCCGCAGAGGCCGGTGACGCCCCGTCTCTTTAAAAAAGTGTCAAGACTGCCCTCACTGCGGAAGTTTGAGGGAGCTTGACACGGATGCTTTACGATATACGCGGTCGGCCCGACTGCGGCGCTTTCAAAATCGGAGGGAATTATCCCGTAATTGCCGATGAGAGGAAATGTCTGGAGGACGATCTGTCCATGATAGCTTTGGTCGGTCAAAGTTTCCAGATAACCGGTCATGCCGGTGGCAAAGACGATCTCTCCCGTTATTTCACCTTCCGCGCCGAAATATTCCCCTTCAAAAACCATACCGTTTTCCAAAACCAGGTATGCTGTGTTTGCCATTGCTTATTCCCCCAAGCTTTTTCCGCTAATTTTCATAGGTCTTTAGTATTCCTTCCGCCACCGCCCTTTTGGTGGCGCGCGTGTCCATGGCATGTTTTTCGATATACCTGTGGGCCTCCTGCTCGCTCATGCTGAGATAGGAAACCAAAATCCACTTTGCCCGGTCGATGATGCGGATGTCCTCAATTTTTTGCTTCAGCCTGCTGTTTTCGGTCTGCATCCGCTTTAGCCTGCTCTGCGCCGATTTGGCAAGCTTCAGCGCCGACCAAAAAACAGTCCTGTTCACCGGCCTTGCAACCGTCAGAACACCGTCGTCCTCACAAACGGCGGATACCTCGTCATAGTATTCGCTCCTGACCACAAGGATGACCTGGCCGATGTTCTTTGAAGCGATATGCCGCGATAAGCTTTCCCCCGATTCGTCACGCAGGGGCGCGTTGACGACCACCAGGTCGAAATCCCGTTCCAAAAACAACTGCCGGGCTTCCGCCCCGGACTGTACAGCGGTGATTTGGGCGAAGGAAGCAGCGGCGAGCATTTCAGAAAAAAGCGAAATGCTTTTTTCCGTTCCGGAAACAATTAACGCGCTTTCCATTCCGTCGCCACCTTTCTTCACTTTTGATACTAATATTCAATTAAAAAGTCGACAAGCGATTTTCAATTGAATATGCGTCGCTAACGCGCCGCGCTTCTACGCGCTTCGCGCTATCAAAGCGTTTCGACGCTTTGATAGAAGATTGGTATGAGGATCAAACATAATAGAAGTATCTTTCTTTGTAAAATGCCGCCTTGTCCCCGGCCGCGGAAAATGCGGCAGCCTCCTCTTTTTTGAGGGCAATATATTTTTGAAGTAAATCCCCGCCAATCACGCTTTTAACAAGATCACTGCTCCCGGCAAGGCCGATTGCTTCGTCCAGGCTCCCCGGCAGCCTGGACAGCGGGCCTGTCACGCTCTCATCCGCCGTATACAAATCCGCGTTGACGGCGGGCGGCAGGGCCTGCCTGTTTTCTATCCCATCCAGCCCCGCGGCGATAATCAATGCGAACGCCAGGTATGGGTTCACCGACGGGTCGGGGGAACGCAGCTCCATCCGAACCTTTTCCCCGGTGGCGGCCGGAATCCTCACGAGCTGCGACCGGTTCTGGTGGGACCAGGATACATATCCGGGCGCTTCAAATTTGCCGAGCCGTTCGTAGGAATTAGCGAGGGGATTAAGGAACAGGGAGATTTCCGGGGTTTTTGAAAGGATACCGGCGATAAAGCTCTCCGCGGCATCGGAATGACCGCCCTCCGCGTTCCGGAAAATATTCAGCCCGTTCCTGGCAAGGGAAAGGTTGACATGAAGCCCGCTTCCGGCGGCATGGGGAATCGGCTTTGGCATGAAGGAGGCAAACAGGCCGCCCCGGGACGCGATTGCCTTTACCACAGACTTGAAGGTCAAAAGATTATCGGCCCCGGCAAGGGCGTCTCCAAACTTGAAGTCAATCTCGTTTTGGCCAGGCCCCTGCTCATGGTGCGAGCTTTCGGGAGCTATCCCCATCTGCTCCAGCGTCAAACAGATTTCACGGCGAATATTTTCGCCTTTATCAAGCGGCGAGATGTCGAGATATCCGCCCCTGTCCAGCGCCACATCGGTGGGCTCTCCGTTTTCGTCGTTTTTGAACAGGTAAAACTCGCATTCCGTCCCGACCCTGCAAACATACCCCATCCCCTCGCACCGCCGGACGACCTGCTTTAATAAATTCCTGCCGTCACTGGAAAAAGGCGAGCCGTCCGGATTCTTGATATCACAGTAAAAGCGCACGACCCTGCCCGGCCCCGGCCTCCACGGCAGTACTGTCAGCGTGGCAGGGTCGGGGAACAGGAACAAATCGGATTTCGTTACGTCGGTGAAGCCCTTCACGGCATGCGCGTCAAAGGAAACCCCTCTTTCAAAGGCCGATTGCAGCTCATCCGGCATGATGGAAATGTTTTTTTGAAAGCCAAACAGATCGCAGAAAGCAAGCCGTATGAACTTGACGTCATTCTCCTTTACAAATTCCATCACTTCGGAGACGGTGTTGGACATAGCTTGCTCCTCCTCAATTTGCCGTATACAATTGCTTGTATGGATTTTTCGCGTTGGGGCTGAGTACATAAAACCTGTCTTTTGCAAGCTTTTCAGTGTCAATGCCAAAATATCCGGCAAACGCATCCAGATAAGGCGCGATTTCCCGCAAATCCTCGCCGGAAGCGGTTTCCGCCGTTACCTGTGCGGGCAGGCCCGCAAGCTCCTTATCTGTCCGGATGAAGATGCGGCCGCCGTGCATGCCGGTTCCCGTAAAATTGCCCACCGGCGCGCCTTCCGCGCCGATTCCAAGCACCACAATCAGTCCCCCTGCAAGGTATTCGCCGAGGAAGCTGCCCACCTTGCCGCCAATGACAATTACCGGTCTTTTGTCCTTATACTGCTTCATATGGATGCCGGTTCTGTACCCGGCATCGCCGCGGACAAAGATGCCGCCGCCGCGCATGGAATAGCCCAGCGCGTCTCCGGCGTTGCCGTGAATTATGATTTTGCCGCCGTTCATTGTGTCGCCGACGGCGTCCTGCGCGTTGCCGTTCACCTCGATGACGGCACCGTCCAGATAGGCGCCCAGCGCGTTGCCCGGCGTGCCGCTTATGGTAATCGTCTTTTCCTTTAGGCCGCTGCCAATAAACCTTTGCCCGTAGCAATCGTCAATATGGACACTGTCCGCCGTGGCCCTTATCTGCTCGTTCAAGCTTTTGAAATCCAGATTCATTGCCGATATGTTCATCTCGCCACACCTCCCAGCTTGAGCATTCTATCCTCCTGGGCAAACGCCATAAGCCCCGGTTTTTCGCATATGAGCGCAAAATCAACCGTATCAAGCGGTGTGCGCTCCCGGATCAGGCTGGTGTAAATTCCCGCTTTTTCCACATTTCCGATGAGGATATACCCGTTCAGCCTGTTATCGCTGTAATACAGGCGCTTGCAATTTCCATCCCCTTTTACCGTGTGCACATCTCCGTTGTAATTGCCTGCCGTTATGATATGCAGGCCAAAGAAGCCGATGGCGTTCATGGGGATGGCCTTGTTAAAACCCTTGCCGCCGCCCGCCATATTGATGCCCGCGCACTCCCCCTGCATGTAAGCATTGGGAAGCAGCGCCATGATCCTGCTTTGGCCGCTGGACACATCAAGCGTTTGGGTGCAGTCCCCGGCGGCATAAATATCGGCAGCGGTGGTTTCGGATTTTTCGTTGATGACGACGCCTCTGCCGATCTCCGCAATACCCTTCAAGAGGGCGGTGTTGGGGCGGACGCCCACCGCCAGAACCAGCAGGTCGAACGCGATCCGTTCCCCATTCTCAAGAACGGCGGTATTTTTCTCAAAACACTTGATGTTACAGGAAAGCTTAAATTCCATGCCCTTGCCTTCCAGATGGCTTTGAACCAGCTCCGCGCCGTCCTCGTCCAAAATGCTGGACAGGATTCTGGGGGCCAGATCAAGCACCGTTACATGGGATACCCTATCTAAAATACCCTCGGCGCATTTGAGTCCGATCAGCCCCGCGCCGATAATCAGCACGCGCTTGCTTTTGTCCAAAGCTTTGCCCAAGCTTCGTGCATCGTTAAGGCTCATAAAAGTATACTTGCTTGGAACCGTGTCAAGCCCCTCGAAGGCTGGAACAAACGCGGAGGATCCGGTCGCCACAAGCAGCTTGTCGTAAGGGACGCGGGCTCTGCCCGCCAAAACCACCTGCTTCTTCCCGGCGTCAATCTCCGCCACAGCTGTGTCACTCATAAGCGTGCAATTGTTTTCAGTATAAAAGCCGTCGCCCCGGTATCTCATATTTTCTTCCGTCACCTTCCCCAGCAGAAGGTAGGAGATGAGCGGGCGGGAATAGGTGTGGTGCGGCTCGTTTGTAATCACCGTGATTTCGCCCTGTCTGTCAATCTGCCGGATGCCCTCCACCGCGCCGATTGCCGCCGCCGAATTGCCGATGATAACGTACTTCACCGGCGAGCCGCCGGAGGCAATGACACCCTCAACCGGGTTTGCTTTATTATTATCGCTCAACGCGCCATTCAAGCCCTTCACCCTCTTTCCTCAAAAACAATCGCGCCGTTGGGGCAGCCCTTGACGCAGGCCGGAGTTCCCGCGGCCGTTTTGACGCATAGCTCGCATTTTTGGACAGCGCCGTCATCGGAGGTGGAAATGGCGCCGTAAGGGCAGATTAAGATACAGGTGTAGCAGCCGATGCATTGATCCCTGTCAATTTTAATCACGCCGTCCGAAACGGTCAACGCGCCGGTGATGCAGCTCTTGACGCACAGCGGTTCCTCGCAGTGCCGGCAGGAGACGGCGAAGCTGACGCCGCCGTTTTCCTCAATGTTTATTTTAGGGTTTATTTTGATATCTCTGAGCGCCCTCGCCATGTCTTTTTCGTTCGTTCCGGCAAAAGCACAGTAGTATTCGCACAGATGACAGCCCAGGCACCACTTTTCATTCACATAGACACGTTTCATTGCCTTACTCTCCCGCATGCTTGATGCCCAGAATATCAAGCTCTTTTTCATTTAGTCCCACGCCCCTGAGCATGAGCCGGTTGCCCTTTAAGCTCTCAATGGAGTTGATGCCCATGCCGCCCATCATCTCCTTGATTTCATGCTGCCACGCGGTCATGAGGTTTACCAGCCGCCTGTATCCGATTTCGGGATTGAGGCGCTTGACAAGCTCCGGAACCTGTGTGGCGATGCCCCAATTGCATTTGCCGGAGTGACAGCTCCTGCACAGGTGGCAGCCCAGGGCTAAAAGCGCCGCTGTGGCGATATACACGCAGTCCGCGCCCAGCGCGACCGCTTTGACAATATCCGCGCTGGAGCGGATGCTGCCGCCGACGATGATGGAAACCCTGTCGCGGATTCCCTCGTCCCGCAGACGCTTATCGGTTGCGGCAAGCGCCAGCTCGATCGGGATACCCACATGGTCGCGGATGCGGGTCGGCGCGGCTCCCGTGCCGCCGCGAAAGCCGTCGATGGCGATAATGTCCGCCCCGCTTCTGGCGATACCGCTGGCGATGGCGGCGACATTGTGGACAGCCGCGATTTTGACGATCACCGGCTTTTTGTAATCCGTCGCCTCCTTGAGCGAGTAAACCAGCTGCCGCAAATCCTCGATGGAATAAATATCATGGTGCGGGGCGGGAGAGATCGCGTCGCTTCCCTCCGGAACCATCCTCGTCCTGGAAACGTCACCGACGATTTTGGCGCCCGGCAGATGGCCGCCGATTCCCGGCTTTGCGCCCTGCCCTATCTTGATCTCGATGGCCGCGCCGCTGTTCAGGTAATCGGGATGGACGCCGAAGCGGCCCGAGGCCACCTGGACAATGGTGTTTTTGCCATATCGGTAGAAATCCTCATGCAGGCCGCCCTCTCCGGTATTGTAGAGGATACCCAGCTCCTCGGCCGCCCGTGCCAGGCTCTCGTGGGCGTTGTAGCTGATGGAGCCGTAGCTCATGGCCGAAAACATCACAGGCATGGACAGGGCGAGGTGCGGTGGAAGGTTGTTTTTAATTTCGCCATCCCTGCCTCGCTCAATGTCCTGAGGCTTGGCGCCGAGAAATATCTTTGTTTCCATCGGCTCGCGCAGCGGGTCAATGGAAGGATTGGTCACCTGAGAGGCGTTTAACAGAATTTTATCAAAATACACGGGGAATTCTTCCGGGTTGCCCATGCTCGACAACAGCACGCCTCCGCTGTCGGCCTGCCGGTAAAGCTCGTTGATCGTCTTGCCGCTCCAGTTGGTGTTTTCTTTATAGGTATTGCCGCTTTTTACGATTTTCAGCGCCCTGGTGGGGCAAAGGGAAACGCAGCGGTGGCAATTCACGCATTTCGCGTCGTCGCAGACCATCTTGCCGGAATCGGAGAGGTATTCGTGAACCTCGTTGGCACATTGGCGCTCACAGGCCCGGCAGGCGATGCACCGGTCATAATTTCTCGCCACCTCGTAATCGGGATACAAAAAGTTAACCGCCATTATGCCTCACCTCCGTCCAAACGAATGATAACCGGTTCTCCGCCCTTAGGCGCCCATACCGTGTCCAGATTTGGCTCAATCACGCGGATAGCCGCCTCCTCGCTGGCGATGTACACGATATTGCCCTTTTCCCCAACCACCATGCTCCGCAGCTTGAGCCGGTCGTTCAGCGCCATAAGCCCGCCATCAAAACCAACAAGAATGGAAAACGGCCCGGTAATAAGCTGGGAGGCAAATACATTCCGCAGATATTCGTGCACCTCTTTCTTTTCCGGCGGCATACGCTCGATGGTCTGCCAGAAGGGAGCGGCGATGACCGAAGCTATTTCCGGAAAAGAAAGCCCCTTTTTTCTGTGGAGATAATCTATGATATAGGTAATAACCTCGGTGTCGGTTTGAAGCGTGCATTTATAGCCGTACATTTCGATAGCCCGCCTGTTGGTGTCGTAGGAGGATATCTCCCCGTTATGTACCACCGAGTAGTCCAACAGGGCGAAGGGGTGGGATCCTCCCCACCAGCCCGGCGTATTGGTCGGATACCTGCCGTGGGCGGTGAAGCAATAGCCCTCGTACTCCTCCAACCGGTAAAACCGTCCCACATCCTCCGGAAATCCCACCGCCTTGAACACACCCATGTTCTTGCCGCTGGAAAAGACGTAAGCCCCATTAATCCACCGGTTGATACGAAACACGCATCTCACCACAAATTCCCGCTCGTCAAGCTGGCTTTCCGCCAGCTTCGTGGGCAGGGGCGTGACAAAATACCGCCAGATCAGCGGCTCATCGGTGATTTCCTTTGTCTTTCTAGTGGGGATTTTGGAAAGGTTGATAATATCGAAATGCCGCTCCAAAAATTCCTCGCATTCCTTTTTGGCGGCGGTGTTGTCATAAAAAAGATGGAACGCATAGTAGTCTTTGTACTCGGGATAGATGCCGTAGGCCGCGAAGCCGCCGCCAAGGCCGTTTGAGCGGTCGTGCATAGTGGCAATGGATTTTATGACGACCCCGCCGCTCATACGCTTTCCCGACTTATCAAAAATTCCGGTTATGGCACAGCCGGACGGGATCCGCACTTGCCCCTCTTTTAGCATTTTTGCACCCTCCAATCAAAAAAGCGCCCACCAAACAAGGATCAGGAGGCAAGCTGCCGGGGCAGGGAATCTCCCTTCCCGCCGGTACTAAATGCCTGATCGTTGTTCAATGAACGCCCTTGTTCACTGTATTACACTATACACTGATCCAAACCGTTTGTCAACATTTTGAATGATATTTTTTAAATCTTGCAAATTAGAGCAATATCAAACGGTTAAATGCGCAAAATAACCGAATTCATGAAATATTACATTTTATGAACTGCATTTTCTTTTAAATATATTATTGACAAATGAAAAGCTACATGCTATACTTCATTTGTAAACAGCAAAGGCGCTGTGGGCGGTCTGCCCATGGCGTCTTAATTATTTATTGGAAAGGATGCTGTCAGGAATGAAAGTTATATCGGATTTGTTTGGAAGTATGGTCTTTAACGACTCCGTGATGCAGGCAAGGCTCCCGAAGGATACTTACAAGGCGCTGAAAAAGACTATGGCGCAGGGAACCCATCTGGAGCTGGAGGTAGCGAATGTCGTGGCCAACGCGATGAAGGACTGGGCTGTTGAAATGGGAGCGACGCATTTTTCCCACTGGTTCCAGCCGATGACCGGCATAACCGCGGAAAAGCACGACAGCTTCATCTCGCCCGCCCGTGACGGCAAGATCATCATGGAATTTGCGGGCAAGGAGCTTGTGCGGGGCGAGCCGGACGCGTCCAGCTTTCCGTCCGGCGGGCTTCGCGCGACCTTTGAGGCGCGGGGATATACCGCGTGGGATCCCACCTCCTACGCCTTCATCAAGGACGGCACGTTGTGCATTCCCACCGCGTTCTGCTCCTACGGCGGCGAGGCGTTGGATAAAAAAACGCCGTTGCTGCGTTCCATGCAGGCAATCAACACCCAGGCGCTGCGCATCCTCCGGCTGTTCGGCAACACAAGCGCCAGCCGGGTTATCACAACCGTGGGCTCCGAACAGGAATACTTCCTCATCGACAAGGAAGCGTACCTGAAGCGCCCGGATTTGATCTACTGCGGCAGGACGCTCTTCGGGGCAAGGCCGCCTAAGGGACAGGAGCTTGATGACCACTATTTTGGCGCAATCAAGCCGAGGGTATCCGCGTTTATGAAGGAATTGGATGAGGAGCTGTGGAAGCTTGGCATCTTCGCCAAGACCAAGCACAACGAGGTCGCTCCGGCACAGCATGAGCTTGCCCCCGTATTCACCACCGTAAATATCGCCACCGACCAGAACCAGCTCACAATGGAGGTGATGAAAAGCGTTGCCAACAGGCACGGCCTCGCCTGCCTGCTGCATGAGAAGCCGTTTGCCGGGGTGAATGGAAGCGGCAAGCACAACAACTGGTCCATCTCCACCGATACAGGCGCAAACCTGCTGGAGCCGGGGGAAACGCCGTTTGACAACGCGCAGTTTCTGCTATTTTTAGTGGCGGTCGTCAAGGCGGTGGACGATTATCAGGATCTCGTTCGTGTTTCGGTTACCAGTGCCGGCAACGACCACAGGCTGGGCGCCAACGAGGCTCCTCCCGCCATTGTCTCGGTTTTTTTGGGGGACGAACTGACGGAAATTCTGGAAGCGATCGACACCGGAGCGGATTATCATGACAAGGAGAGGTATCAAATGGAAATCGGCGCGACGGTGCTGCCGCATTTTCCGAAGGATACCACCGACAGGAACAGAACCTCGCCCTTCGCCTTCACCGGCAATAAATTCGAGTTCCGCATGCCCGGCTCCTCCCTTTCCGTATCGGGGCCCAACTTCACGCTGAACACCATCGTCGCGGAAACCCTGGGTTTCTTTGCCGACCGGCTGGAAAATTCGGATAATTTCACGCGGGATTTGGGGGCTCTCATCAAGAAGACGATTAAAGACCACAAAAGGATCATCTTCAATGGAAACAACTACTCCGAGGAGTGGGTCGGTGAGGCGAAAAAACGGGGGCTTTCCAATCTTAAAACAACGGTTGAGGCCCTGCCGGTCTTTATATCTCCCAAGGCAGTGAGCCTTTTCACGAAGCACCATGTCCTGACCGAGGCCGAAATCCACTCGCGGTATGAGATCCTTCTCGAGAGCTACTGCAAAACCATCCATATCGAGGCTCTGACCATGATCGACATGGTGAAAAAGGAGATCATGCCGTCAAGCGTAAAGTATCAAAATGATCTTGCCCAGCTGCTGGAGCGGAAAAAGGCGTGCGGCGGCCTTTCCACGGCGATGGAGCAACATCTGCTCTCAAAGCTTTCGGAGCTTTCGGAAGCGTTGCTGGGCAAGCTGGAGAAGCTGGAAAACAGTATGCTGGAGACAAAGACAAAGGACGGCCATCTGGCTGCGGCGGAGTTCTATCGGGGTACCATATTCAAAGAGATGTCGGAGCTTCGCCTGGTGGCCGACGGGCTTGAGACATTTGTGGGCAAGGACTACTGGAGCCTGCCTACATACGCTGAAATACTTTACAGTGTAAATTAGCTTAGAAATCATTAATATGAATGCGCACAAGGGCGTGTGTTTTATCCGAAGAAGATAAACCGCACGCCTTTCATTTTTGCATGAGACAAGTTGAGGGGAATGAACTGATATGACAATTGAAAATGTAGCAAGCCTTCCGTTTCAAATCTGGTTTTTGATTGGCGCGGCGCTTGTGTTCTTTATGCAAGCCGGATTCGCGATGGTGGAGACCGGATTTACCCGGGCGAAAAACGCCGGAAACATCATCATGAAGAATCTGATGGATTTCTGTATCGGCACCGTTATGTTCGCGGTTTTGGGCTATGGCCTGATGATGGGCGAGAGTACCTTCTTCGGGTTAATCGGCAAGCCCGATTGGCAGATTTTCACCAACTACGCTGAATTTGACTTCTCCAGCTTCGTATTCAACTTGGTGTTCTGCGCCACCGCCGCCACTATCGTATCCGGCGCTATGGCGGAGCGCACAAAATTCAGCGCCTACTGCGTTTACAGCGCCATCATCAGCTTGGCGGTCTATCCGATTGAGGCTGGCTGGGTTTGGAATGAAGGCGGCTGGCTGGCGAAAATGGGGTACATAGATTTCGCCGGTTCCTCCGTCATCCATATGGTCGGCGGCATCACCTCCGTCATTGGCGCAGCCATGCTTGGCCCGCGTATCGGAAAGTATGTTACCGACAAGAATACCGGCAAGAAAAAGGCCCGGGCTATTCCCGGCCACTCCCTGACCCTGGGCGCTCTCGGCTGCTTTATTCTCTGGTTCGGCTGGTATGGGTTTAACGGCGCGGCCGCCACGGATATCGGCCAGCTGGGCTCCATTCTGCTCACCACCACGCTGGCCCCCGGTATCGCCACCTGTGTGACCATGATCTTCACATGGGTCAAGAACGGCAAGCCCGACATTTCCATGTCTCTTAACGGCTCCTTGGCCGGCCTTGTGGCCATTACCGCCCCCTGCGCCTATGTGGACGCCGCCGGTTCCCTGATTATCGGCGCCGTGGCCGGCATCCTGATTGTTGTCGCGGTTGAGTTTATCGACATTGTATTAAAAATTGACGACCCTGTCGGCGCTATCGCCGTTCACGGCGCCAATGGGATATGGGGGACTTTGGCGGTCGGACTGTTCGCGAATCCCCAGATGCTTGACGGCGCTGGCGGTTCCACAGGCATCGTGGGCTTGTTCTATGGCGGCGGTTTCCACCAATTGGGCATTCAGGCGCTGGGCATACTGGCTATCGCGGCCTGGACCACGGTCACTATGGTCATTGTCTTTGCGGTTATCAATAAGACGATCGGCCTGCGCGTTTCCGAAAACGAGGAGCTTGTGGGGCTTGATGTTGAAGAACATGGGCTTGTGAGCAGTTACGCCGATTTCATGCCGGTAGGCACGAGGTTCCGGCGCGAGCATGAGGCAGCACCCGCGCCGGTGCCGGTGGATGTCGCGGTTCCCGTAACCAACAGCTCCATGCCGGACGCAAAGATGACCAAGGTTGTCGTTGTAACAAGGCAGAGTAAATTTGAACAGCTCAAAACGGCTCTGGATAAAATCGGCATCACCGGAATAACCGTTACGCAGGTTTTGGGTTACGGTATGCAGAAAGGCCAGACCGATTATTACCGTGGCGTTCCCCTGGAAGCGACATTGCTGCCGAAGGTGAAAATAGAAATCGTTATTTGCAAGGTTCCTGTCGATCTTCTTGTGAAAACCGTTAAGGAAGCTCTTTACACCGGGAAGATCGGTGATGGAAAGATATTTATTTATGAGGTGGAAAATGTCATTAAGGTCAGAACCGGCGAGGAAGGCTACAACGCCTTGCAGGATGAAGAATAATCTTTTGATATATTAACATGAACAGTATTGATTCATGTACTTCATCGTGACAACTTTAGAAACGATAAAATACTATGAACAACCCCGTTGGCTGAACAGCCAACGGGGTTGAACTTTTCACGCAGTTTATTTTGCATCCGAGTGCCGTATACATTATTTTTTAATATTGACAGAGTACCGTTCATATACTATAATTAGAGAAACTCTTTGCACTGCATTGGTGTTTGGCAGTTGCCGGACAAACAATCAACAGTACAGACTGAGCAGGCGATGAACCTTGTGGTTCGTGGGGCCGGGCCGTTATACGGCAACAGATGGCGTTTATCGCACATCTGTGGGACAGTTGTATGTTCCGCAGGTGTGCTTTTTTATTACAGCGGAAAGATTGAAGCGTGCCATAGAGTTATCTCAAAATAAACTTTGGAGGTAATATTTATGGAAAAGACAAATGAACAAATCGCTATGAGGGTATCATGGAATACCCTCATTTGGAACGTCGTGCTGTCAGCATTTAAAATGTTTACAGGAATTTTTGCGCATTCGGCGGCAATGATTTCAGACTCGGTACATTCACTTTCGGATGTGCTGAGTACAATTATCGTAATGATCGGCGTAAAGATGGCCGGAAAAAAGTCCGACAAGGATCACCCTTACGGGCATGAGCGTATGGAATGTGTGGCAGCTATTATTTTAGCGGTTATTCTCTTTTTAACCGGATTATCTATCGGCTGGAGCGGCATACAAAAAATAATATCCGGGAATTATGAGCATTTAGCGATTCCCGGGGTTTTAGCATTGATAGCTGCAATTTTTTCGATTGTTGTGAAAGAAACAATGTATTGGTATACCCGCGCGGCGGCAAAAAAAATTGATTCAAGCGCCTTAATGGCCGACGCCTGGCATCACCGTTCAGACGCCATGTCATCTATAGGAAGCTTTGCCGGCATTCTCGGCGCGCGTTTAGGGTTTCCGGTGCTTGACTCAGTGGCATGTGTCGTAATATGCATCTTCATACTAAAAGCGGCAATTGATATTTTCAGAGATTCTATCGGAAAAATGACTGATAAAGCCTGTGACGATACAATTATTGATGAAATCAGCGCGGCTATTCTGGCCCATGAATCGGTCTTAGGAATTGACCAAATTAAAACAAGGCTTTTTGGCGACAAAATCTATGTGGACGTGGATATCAGCACAAATGGCGATGCGACACTAAATGAAGCGCATGATGTGGCTGAACAGGTACATGATGATATCGAAGCGAAGTTTCCGAAAGTTAAGCATTGCATGATACACATGAATCCCCTTAATATAACTGGCGAAAACTCGAACTAAAAAAGCCACGGACAAGACCGTGACCGCTGACATGTTCCTGTCCACCGTCCGCAAGTATACCCGCGCCGCTCTGCGAGGACGCGAAATTTCATAACGCGGTGTTTGTCGGCAAGGACGAAAACGAACTGCCAAGCACGCGCACAAGCGCAGCACATACACGCTCGGCGAAAGCTACCGCGGGAACGTAGAGGGCAGCGACGCGGCAGGGCTCGCCGCCACAGAACGGCCCAAAGATACATTACAGCAGGCAGGATACGAAAACGTGTCCTGCCTGCTTCCTGAATACAAAGATTGGAACGCTCAACTTCAAAGTTTATGCCAGGATGAGCCGGAAATGGCAATGAGCTGCTCCCGCCCGATCACAAAGCCAAGTGGTTCGCGGGGGCTGCGCTCTCCAGCGCGGGACAGGCGATGCAGAGTGTATCAATGCGCTTATTGGCTTTTTGATGCAATCATTACTCATTGTATCATACTTACCGCCCCCAAAGATTACGGGTAACTTATCATCTTTTACTTAACTTCCGAATTTCTATCCATGAAGTCGCTATAACCGCTGTCAATGCAAGGCAGAGTACAGGCATAATGCCGATTGAGATTAACTGTAAATACTGCCGCAATACGGGGACATTCAAAACAATTACAAGAAAAGCAATCACGCCTGCCATCCATATGTTAAAGGCCCTGCTTGAAAATATACCGGTTTTTGTCAGAGGCACATTGTTTGTACGCATATTAAAGGCTAAAGCTACATGACCGAAAAGCCAAATGATAAAAGCGTATGTCTGCGACACGGTAATGTCTCCGCTACTGAACCAAGTGTAAAGGTACACCGCCAACACGGTTATGGCAAGCGTTACGCCGCCGCTGAAAATACCAAAATTCATGCTTTTATTCATAAAGCTTTCTTTAGAATTTCTTGGCTTTCTTTTTAGCACATCGGATTCCGCAGGCTCGACCACAAAAGATGTTGATGCCGCCAAGTCCATAAACAGTTCCAGAATAATAATCTGTATTGGCGAAAACGGCAGAGGAATGTTCAAAAGCGTGGGAATCAAGATCGTCAGAATAAGGCCCACCTTACAGGCCAGATAATACTTAACGCATTTGGAAAGATTATCGAATAAGCGGCGGCCTTCCTCGATAGCGGTCACGACCCCTGTAAAGCTGTCATCCGTCAAAATCATGTCTGCGGCTTCTTTGGCAACATCCGTCCCCGCTATGCCCATAGATATGCCGATGTCTGCCGCCTTCAACGCAGGAGCGTCGTTGATCCCGTCGCCCGTCACCGCAATGACCTCCCCATTTTCACGGAGCGCGGTTACAATATTCAACTTCTGTTCCGGTGAAATCCTTGCGAACACATTGCAGCCCCGGATGGCGGCGGCAAGTTTTGGGGGCGGTATTTTGCTTATATCCTCCCCGGTGAGTATGCCTGTAACCTGTATTCCGGCATTTTCAGCGACCCTTTTCGCGGTGGCGGCATGGTCGCCGGTAATCATGATTACTTTAACTCCCGCCTCGCCACAATTTGCAATGGCTTCTCTTATACCGTCACGGATCGGGTCGTCAAAGCAGATCAGGCCAACGATTGTGAAAAGTTCCTGTGCTTCCGCTTTATAAGCAACCGCAATAGTCCTGTACCCAATGGACATAACCTCTTTCAGCCGGTTTTCCATTTCATCATCCCGCGCAGATATGGGGAAAATGCTTTCCGGCGCGCCCTTAATGAGCGTAATTGTATTGTTGTCATACTGATACACAGACTGAAAGATTTTTTTGTTCTCGTCAAAACCATGATCCTTTATAAGCGTGTATTCATTCAGCAGTTCGCTTCTGTCAAGATTTAGCTGGCCCGCCTTATCCACAACGGACTTGTCCATCGGGTCGCCTAAGAATCCGCCACCTGCGTCAAAGGTAACGTCCGCCATCAACGCGCCAAATGTAAACAGCAGTTTTTCATCCTTTGCATAATAGCTTTCTATGCTCATTTTGTTTTCGGTCAGCGTACCCGTTTTGTCGGTGGCTATGACGGTCACGCTGCCCAATGTTTCGGCGGCTTTAGTACGCTTGATTAAGACGTTCTTTTTAGACAGCTTGATCGCGCCGAGGCCAAGCACCATCGTAATAATAATCGGCATTTCCTCCGGGATGGTGGCAAAGGCGAACGACAAGCCGGTCAATATCATTTCTTGAAAAGGCTGGCCTCTCAAAAGTCCGATGGCAGGCACAAGCACGCTGAAAAATACGGCTATCCAAATAAGATTTTTGGACAACTGCTTCATGGATTTTTGCAGGGGAGTTTTAGGTTCTCTGGCTTCCTCGGTTAAACCGGCAATTCTTCCAAGCTCCGTGTCCATGCCGGTAGCGGTGACGATTGCTTTTCCATTTCCTTTTAGGATAACGCTGCCCATATGCACCATATTTGTCCGGTCATTTAATCCGGTATCCGACCCTATCAGTTTGGCAGTCTTAGAAACGCCCATTGATTCGCCTGTCAACTGCGATTCATCTGCTTCCAGCCCATAGCTTTCCAGAACACGGGCGTCCGCGCCTACCTTTACGCCGCTTTTCAAAATGAGAATATCGCCGGGCATTACATGGCTTGTTTCAATTTCCACGGATTTGCCGTCACGTAATACCCATGTGGTCGGCTGTGCCAGCGTTTTCATGGATTCTATGCTTTTCTTCGCCTTGTACTCGGTGTAGACCTCGACCATAGAAACCGTGAGGATAACGCAGATAATCATGATAGTGTCGCCAATATCGCCCCATATGCTGTAAAGGATGCCGACGACAAGAAGCATAAGAATCAACGGTTCTCGGATTTCTTCTAAAAGAATATCCCAAAAAGTAATGGATTTTGATTGTGTGATTTTGTTTTCGCCTGCGTCTTTCACGCGGCTTTCAGCTTGATCGGCGCTCAGTCCTTTTACCATATCGGATTTCAATGCGTGTTCAAGGGCGCTTTGTTCCATTGCCCACGGTGCAATCAATTTTTTCATGGTAAGCCCTCCAATAAAATTATTGTGTAATAAGTATTACAAGTAATACTTATTACACAATAACAGGGCAACTATTGTTTGTCAATAGGTCATAGAAAAATTTCAATCGCTGTTTCAGGTTGTCACAGGCATCCAAAAGTAATTTTACCTCGTCCTTCGTCAGGATATCCGGGAAACTGCGTTGCTTTCGATGGCAAGGGATCTGAAACAAATTGAGCGGCCTTTCCAATACAACATTGTACAGAAATCGCAGGCCGCTGTTGCAGGTATTAATGGTGCCGGTAGAAAGATGCTTTTCCGTATACAGATAGTTTTGAATATCCTCGATGCCCAGATCGGTGGCGGGTTTACCGTAATGCTTTTGAAACTGGCTGGCTTTGGTGCAATATTCCGCTATTGTGTGGTGGCTGTGTCCACGCAGCTCCGCATGAAATTTGACTTGCTCCAATACTTCTTCCATTGTCATGATTGCATTGTCCTTCAAAATGGTTTATGCTTTTCGCATAGCATCATTTTAAAGGCTGCGCACCATAAAGAAAAACCGCCACTTTCGCAGCCGTTCTGTTAGAACGATGAGGTTATGGTTTGCGTTACCACCGCGTCAGCGGTTTTGTGCTATCCATGGCTGAGAAACGGACGGTTGCTCCCGAGACAATCCTTAATTACTTGAAAGCCTGCGAGGATGCTTACCTGCTGTACCGTCTAAAAAGCCAGGATAATGACGGAAGTATCGTCAACATGGGCGTGAAGAACCCGGACGGCTCGGTGTGCTATATCATCGGAATACTTAAGGACATACGGGCGAAGATTGGTAAACAGCCGGGCGATACGGTTCGAGTGACTATACGTGAAAGGGAGTAAAATACCATGCCAAGAGCGACAAGTAAAACAGAATTGATTGATTCCGCTAACGCGCAGTGGGATAAACTGTGGAAGCTGGTTGACACCTTGCCTGACTCGCAAGTCGTCGTGTTCAATTTCCCGGATGACCCAAAGTTAAAAGAAGCCCATTGGCAGCGCGACAAGAACCTGCGGGATGTTCTCGTTCACCTTTACGAGTGGCACGAGTTGCTCCTGCGTTGGACAGCGACAAATCTCGGCGGCGAAACAAAACCCTTCCTGCCGGAGCCTTACACATGGAAAACTTACGGTGATATGAACGTGAAGTTTTGGGAGAATTATCAGGCAACATCCTATGATGAAGCGGTCATAATGCTTCGCGGGAGTCACGCTAAAGTCATGGCATTGATTGAATCCCTGACCGATGAGGAGTTGTTCGAGAAGAAGCACTACCCATGGACGGGGACGACCAACATCGGCAGTTACTGTATCTCCGTTACCGCCAGCCATTACGATTGGGCGATGAAGAAGATTAAGCAGTATTTGAAAACGGCGAAATAATTAGGCGGGAGCTAATTACTATGACCGACTTAACCCAAATCCCCGGAATCGGTACAAGATGGCAGGGCATCTTGTTAACATCGGCTATCCCGATATCGAATCTCTCAAGGGGCAGGATCCTGAAGAAATTTACACAAAACATTGCCTGCTTTACGGGCCGGGAAATCAGTCGTGTAAATGTGTGTTGTATTGCTATCGCTTGGCCGTGCATTACGCAGACCACAACGGCGAATTACCGCCCGATAAACAAAACTGGGGGGATTGGAAGAATCCGTTATGAAAAAAGCAGTCACCGCCGTTACCATAGTAACCGCCGTTTTATACGGCTTCATCCTGTACTACATGCTGTTCCGCCTGGTTGGCAGACAAATGGTAATTACGTCAGAACATATGCTGGAGAATTACAATTACTGGAACTCGGTTGCCGAAAGGTGGTCTACACGTCAATCTAATTTTACAATTTGACAGAGAATGTTAGCCAAAAACCACCCCGGCGCTCCGCGCCACCCCTCCAAGGAGGGGAATTTAAGGTCGCTTTTAGCTCTATTCCCCTCCTTGGAGGTTCATTCGCAGACGGCGGGGTGGTTCCGATGTAATTTAGATTGACGAAAGGTGGTCTATCGCGGTATTGCCAAAACCCTGAACCGATTATGTCTGCAATTCCGATTACAGATCAAAATGTCCCTTTTCTCTTTTTCATGATTTTGACGTGTTGGTAGCCGGATGCTGGCGTCCCTCAAAATCCACGGTATAACTGCCGGTATAGATAAGCTGGGATACAGGGACAAAGCGATAACCCTTTTCCGTAATTGCATCAATGATTTCGGGCAGGGCGGCAGGGGTATTTTTGGCGCCTGAGTGAAAGAGCAGAATAGATCCACTACGTAGTTTTTTGAAAATGCGGGCTTTCATCTCGGCGGTTGAGGGATTCTTATAGTCAATGCTATCGCGTATGAATATAAAAGCCATAAATATAATTATGCTTATTGTTAAGCCGTTTATGAGTATAACACAAATTATGGCCTGTTTCCATCGACATAAAACTCTTTGCCTGTATCAAGGCACACACAGCAAAATGCTCCGCCAAATACCCCACCTGTATCAATGGCGATATGATTGTTTTCGCTGTATATCTTGCCCCGTGCATATCGCTCATAACGCAGGTCATTGTAACATCCCCCTATGCTACAGATCATTAAAAGCCTTTTTCCACGCTATTTCCAAACTATCATCAGTAATAGAAACAGAATCTATCATAAGGCTGACAATATCCTTTTTTGCGTCAAGGTCTAGGCTGTTCCAGTTTTCGGCTATGCTGATAATCCTAAACACTTCGGAATCGTCCATACTTTCAGCCGCTCTACGCTGGTTGGCTTCAAGCAATCGTTTTTTTTCCTGCTCAAGTTCATTGATTCTTTGCTGAGTACGCTTGATAACTGTGTCGGGGATAATACCATCTTCAATGCTTTTCAATAGATTGTCGATTTTATAGTCAATTACTTTAAGCTGCGCGTCTATGTCTTGATTATTGCTAGGCTTTTGTACTACAGATTTTTTAAGCTCCTTCCGCTTATTGCAAACGCTTATAATCTGCTTTTCAACGATAGATTCTATTTCCGGCACTTTCAAGGTCTTTTGTACGCCGTTACAATCTTGCCGCAATTTCTTTCCCGTACAGCCAAGATAATAAACACCGTTGTATTGCGTTGTCGTTGTAATGGAGCTTCCGCAATATCCACACTTTAGCTTGCCTGAAAGCCAGCTATATTTACTTTTCCCTGCATTTGCGATTCGCTTATTGCCGGATAGCTTGTGCTGACACCGTAGAAATGTTTTTGAATCAATAATGCCTTTATGAAGCGCAAGAGACAAAACATGATTTTCCATATTTGTGTATTTGCGGTCTGACGCTTTGCGCTTGCCGTATAGATAACAACCATTGATACCAGCAAAATCATCTATATCATTAGATATAACGCAACCCTTGCTTTTGTAGTACAGATATACATGTGCGTCTGCCTGTACATAAGCAGGGCTGTGCATAATGCGACTGAGCTTACATGTATCCCAATTTCCCCCCTCGGCGGCGCGGATGCCTTTCTTATTCAGATATCTGCTGATTGTGCCAAGAGAAGTGTTCGGCTCTGTGTACATTTCATAAATTGATTTCAGCACTTCAACTTGTTCCGGTACTTCTTCAAATGTATAGGTTTTTTTGCCGTTAAGTGAGGTTTCTATTTTCTTGAAACCATATGGCGCGCGGCCACCCATATACATGCCAAGTCTACCGCGCTCATAATAGTTAGCCGTCACACGCTGTTGAATAGTTTCACGCTCAAGTTCCGCAAAAACCATTATCATGTTGAGCATTGTTTTTCCCATAGGTGTACTTGTATCAAACTGTTCCACACAGATTGTCAATTCGATATGGTATTCCTTGAACATGTCAAGCATATTTGCGAAATCAAGAATGGAGCGGCTTATTCGGTCAAGCTTATAAACGATGATCCTTGTTATCTTGTGTTTTTTTATATCATCAGTGAGTTTTTCAAAGTCCGGCCTATTTGTATTCTTGCCACTATACCCTTTATCAGTATAAACAGCATAATCATCTGTTAAAAGCTTTTGCTTGCATTGCTCAATCTGATAATCTATAGAAATACTGTCTTTTTTTTCAACGGACTGTCTTGTATAGATTGCTTCCATATTACCATTCCTCATACCGATTACATAGTTTTCCAAAGGCGGCTAAATGTGATTATACATAGCATCTAAATCTACAGCATAAAAGTTTTGAGTGTACAGATTCAAAAGGTTTTCTGCAAATCCTGACATAGAAAACAGGTAATAGTATTTGTCCACATACTCATCAAGAAGCATACTGTTTTTAATCAAACCGTCAACAACACTTTGATTCAGCGGCTCACCCCGGAATTTGCATTCGCAAAACAGGGCTTTCTTCTCTTGTTTATAGGTTGCGACAATATCTATTTCCGATTGCCGCTTTTCCTTTTAAACTTGTGGTCAATGTAGGACTGTAACACGCTCGATACTGATTTATCCGCGCTGGCAAGGTAGGGATATTCGTCTATTACAAATATAATTCGCTCCTTGCTTGCTATCGAATATAAATAGTCAAATGCCTTATCCAGCTTGTCAAATATAGGTGTTCCCTCTATCCTCTCCATAGTAATTCACCATGCACCCAATATGTTATAGCTGGTTAACTTACAAACGCTAAAGCGTTTTTAAGTCGCGGCGAACGCCGCGCGCCGCCCATATGGCGGCGTTAACCTTGCGCATAGTCAGTTTATGCTATTGCTACAGCCATAGCTTCCTTGTCTTTGGTTTTCGTTTCTTTAAGTATTTTGGACATACTGTCCGCAAAATCTGCCCAATCCTCGTTGGGGCTTGATTCAGGAAATATGTTTATAATCTTGAACCCGTACATTTCCCCCGATTCGACACGTTTCACAAAACCCTTCCTTTCAATCGGCTTTATATATCCTATTTAGGAACGGTTTGTCTATATTCCAAGCAATTAGCGGAATCAGATTAATTGAATATGTTCTAATGTTTGCATAAATAAAAAGCCTTCACATAAATGCAAAAGCTTCTATGCATATTTATTAGCGGCCCTCCTGGCTATCAAGGACTTAGAGCTTCTATAGCTTGAAAGTGGTTTTTCAAATAAAAACCTTGTAATTGGTAATTATTTCATGGTATTATAAAAATGTTGTATTATGACGTAATTTTAGTGATAAGGATGTGCACTTATGGCTATATTTAGGATCTTGCATATATCTGACATACACATTGGAATGACTAACATTTCACAATCTGACATAGCCTATAAAGTATCTGCTGACATATTTAATAACTGCCTTAACCCATTGAAATGTATTGTAGTAACTGGAGATATATATGAGGGTACTTTAGATTATGATGAACAGTTACTCAATAAAGCTGTTTCTTTTTTTGAATTGTTACTTTCTGAGATTAACGAAAACCAAAAAGAAAACCTCTTAAATAAGAATGATATACTCTTTGTACCAGGCAATCATGATATTATTAGAACTGACGATAAAAATTTAAAATGGAAAAAATATAGAGACTTTATAGAAGCATTTTATAAAAATTGGCCTGATATATACAATAAGGAATCTTTTTCGCTTATCCGTAGATATGACGAATATAAAATAGCATTTATTGGATTTAACTCATGTAGAATAGAGAAAAAAGCCATATTTGACAAGGATTTTATTAATTCAATTGATAGAAATACTAATACCGATAAACTAGCATCAGTAGGTATCAATAAAGAGGTGCTATTACGTACATTACAAGACGAATCCGTTAATGAATATGCCGATTATGGCGAGATTGCATTACAAGATATAACAGCTGTGGGTCGAGAAATCAAAAAACTTGATGGATATAATATTATTGCGTTTTTTCACCATCATTTTTATTTATTTCCTGAAATAGCACAAAAAATTGGTGATAGTGGTTTAATTAGAAATCATGCAACAATAACCCAATACCTTAAGCAAATGAATGTAAAAACCATTCTACATGGGCATAAACACTATGACTTAGAAAGACCCTTTATTACAGAAGATTATTATAAAACAACTGATAGTATAATAGATGTATTTGCCGGGGGGTCAGTCGGCACTATAAGAAAAGACCAACATACCTTTAGTATTATAGATATTTATCCTCAAAATGAGGATGTGAAGCTGACTCAGAGGAAGTTCGTGTATAAAGAGCAAGCATTAGAGGTTATTTCCAAACAGATACCCCCAAAAAATATTACAACCAAGGTGCTAAAATTGCTGGAATTGCTCAAAGTACTTGACCCTGATACAAGCCGAAAATATACAACTGCTGTAGAACAAATATTTAAAATATATTCTTCATGCAATCAAATAATCTCATGGTTAAACGAAGCCATTACTGGATTCACAGATGTATTTCAGTTGATTGAAAAAGATTATAGAAATATATTGTTTATGCTTTATGCTGTTCAGTTAAGGACATTATCCTATATGACCCGAAATAATGGAGATAAAGAATACTATCAATCATCAATAAATATCCTTAAAGAATTCTACGCTGATTGCATTGCTACACCAGAGTTTGACTTATCGCTTGATGAATATCATTCTTTATTCAGCATACGGAGATTACATGATGTTGCTAAGAAATGTGACCAGTATATAAATAGAGCAAAAAATATTACTTCACAACAAAACCTAGCATTTACAATGGTGGCAGTTTTTTTTACAGACTTATATTTGGTATTAACCCAATATTCAGATGAATTCTATAACGATACAATTAAATACAAAGTGAATATTAAGCTTGAAGAAAATAAATTTCATCAGAATGTTCCTGCACCAAGAATAGTTATTTATTCTGACGTTGATAGAAGAAGTGCCTATATTCAAATGCTATGTAATGAGGCGACCGCACATAAAATGGCCGTTTTATTTGTTAAGGAATTTGATTTGCTCATTAATAAATTTGAAGATTATTTTAAAATAATTGGCTTAAAGTTGTATTATCTATTGCCCAAAATAGATAAAGATAATTTGAAGGATACCCTAGATAACTACAATTTTGAAGCTTATATACCCACCCTTCTCCCCTTATTGACTGGAGATAATATATATCCATCTAAAGTTGTTTTTGCAAGAGAGTTGATACAGAACTCAATTGATGCGATAGCTGTGCGCAGGGCAAAAATAAGAGAGGATTTCGATGAGACTATTAATATTGACTTAGGAATCGACGACAGTAATCGCAGATATTTTTCAAATACTGATTGCGGTACTGGCATGGATAGATATAAAATTGAACGATACTTTACAAGTATAGGGCGTAGTTTTTATTCAGGCGACGAGTACTCTGATTTAGAAATCAGTTATAAACCAATTAGCAATTTTGGCATAGGTTTCTTATCATCTTTTATGGTATGTAAAGAGATAGATGTCAAAACAAAGTATTATTTACCTGATAGTGAAGGGCTATCTTTACACATACCCAATTATGATGGTTGCTTTTTTATTGATAGGGACGATACTTTACAAATTGGAACGGTTATAAAACTCTATCTTAATCAAGATGAAATAAGCAATGAGGATATTATCAAATATTTAAAAACCGTAATGTTAGATATTCGCTTTGATATAAAAATTAAATCAAATAATAAAACTATTGAAATAGCAAAACGATATATTCGGAGAAGGGGATTAAGAGAATTACAATATTTTGTTCCGTTAACAGCTGATGGAGAAATTATTGATTTGAGTTTTAGTGATACTTTGAATGATGATGTTATTAATAATTTTGATTATGGGGTTTTGATTAAATATGGGCATCAGACTAAGTCAATAGAAGCAATTCTAAATGCTGGGATTCTAGTGCAAAATGCTACGCTTGATAGTTTTTTCGATTTTGAGAAGGATAATCGTTCTCCTTTTCGAGCCATTAGAGAAAAACCTAGATATGACAGAAAAAGCTCAATTATTGTAAATTTCCCAGCAAATTGGATTCAACTTGATGTTTCAAGAGAAAATTGTACTGGTTATTCGGAATATGCACAAGAGATAAATGATAATGACAACATAGGCATACGTATTTCTAATGTCTTATATAAACAAATTTTATCATCTTTAAATTATTATAATCTTGAAGAAAGTGTTGATATTTCTTTGTCATCCATGCAAAACATTATTAATATAGCTATGTGTTTCTCTGGAAGACGAAATAATGATATCTATCCTAAGTTAAAGTCAATATCATACAAAATGTTTATAAGACTATTTGATAATAGAATGGAGCTAGAAATCAGAAATCATTCTTATGTGAAGGGAAACAGTGTTTTGGAAACTAATACGCATTATACAAATAGTTTTTTAGCATTTTGCCAAAAACATAGAATTCATAATAGATATTTGGAAGATACGCAAATAAATTTTTTTAATGAAAAGGAGATTGCATATAAGTCAGACGATGAAGTTTTTATTACCCGGCACTACAAATATGATTACCATGAAATATATAGAATATTTGATAGAATTTCAGATATAAATGATATTACACCAGAAATGATATCTAAATTATTATATGGTAATAAAGGAACCCCTAAAGAGAAAATTGATGAGAATGAATTATTTAAGATACTCATACTAGCTTTAGCAGACTTTATTGCCGAAAATTTAGTTATACAACGAGCAAAAAATAATGATAGAATAAAAAAAATAGAATCTGTAGGAATTTATTCAATATTACAAACTTATTTATTACACAAATTTACTATAAGACAATTCGCAGAAGGAAAAGCTGTGGAAGTAATAAATTATTCTGATTTACTTGAGTTTATAGAAGGCAGATTTACAGTTAAACATGAAAAGCAATTCAAGCAAATATAGCAAGATCTCTACTATCCCATCCGGCGATAAAATAAAGTGTACATAACGACGAGCGTATGGTATAATTCTCCAAAGAAGGATGGAGGATGTAGAAATGCCAAGATATAAAGTAAGCCTAACCGAAGAAGAACGCCAGGAATTGGGAATGGTCATACAAAAAGG
>Ga0153996_1000170_pt1 | contig 33505 bp, 29 predicted proteins | sample TSNC080MetaG_FD_104728 | JGI IMG/M metagenome (GOLD analysis project Ga0153996, IMG submission 104728) | Attine ant fungus gardens microbial communities from North Carolina, USA - TSNC080 MetaG | ecosystem: Host-associated > Fungi > Mycelium > Unclassified | place: USA: North Carolina, Lumber...
TCTCTCTTTATCGGTGTATAGCAACTCGATTAGGGCTGTTCTCGCTGTAATGTGGTAGTATTCCTGGCTGAATAATGGGGGAAACTACACCCAGATATTTTTCGATAATGTCTGGGTTTTAGCTGGTGGCTCAGTTGCTTAAAGAATTCTCCTATAAGTGAGAATTAAATGCGGCTAATATACAAAAAATGATTTGCCAAGTGAAAGGATGAGGACATGAAAGTAGCCATTATCATGGGAAGTGATTCTGACTGGCCGGTCATCGAACCTGCTGCTTCTCAATTAACTGAGTTCGGTATTGAGACTGAGGTATTGGTCGCTTCGGCGCACCGTACACCTGATAAAGTTCACAAATTTGTTGCTGGGGCCAAAGAACGGGGGGTTCAAGTCATCATTGCCGCTGCCGGAGCGGCGGCTCACTTGCCGGGAGTAGTTGCCAGTTTCACTACTCTGCCGGTTATCGGCATTCCTGTCAATGCCACTACGCTCGGCGGTATGGACGCTCTTTTGAGCATTGTGCAAATGCCTGCAGGCATTCCTGTGGCGACGATGGCCATTAACGGGGCAAAAAATGCGGCTTTATTTGCTGCTCAGATATTGGCTGTGCATAACACTGAGCTGGCAGCTAAGCTGACGGCTCACCGTAAGAATATGGCGGAAGAGGTAGAGAAAAAAGATGCTCGTCTGACCGAAAAGCTGGCGGCAGCAATGGTACGCAACTAGCCGAATGCCCTTAACGACGCAACGGCATGAAGATAGCAGACCTAATCTAACGAATATATAATACTTAAGGAGGCGGCAGCCATGACTCAGAAACCAATGTATGAAGGCAAGGCAAAGCAAGTATATGCGACTGAAAATCCTGATGAAGTCTTAGTTTATTTTAAAGATGATGCTACAGCGTTTAATGGTGAAAAATTTGGTACAATCGTCGACAAAGGGATATTAAATAATAAAATATCTGTTTTTTTCTTTAATCTCCTAAGTGAACATGGTATTGTGCATCATTTTGTCAAAATGGTCAGTGATCGCGAGATGCTGGTAAAAAAATTGGACATTTTGCCGATCGAGGTCGTTGTCCGCAATATTGCCGCCGGCAGTTTGGCCAAGCGTATCGGTTGGCAGGAGGGCACCAAATTGCCAATGCCGGTCGTCGAACTATATTATAAAAATGATGAACTGGGCGACCCGCTCATTAATGATTATCACGTTAAGGCGCTTAGCCTTGCTACCCCTGAGCAAGTGGAGACGATACAACAATATGCCTTAAAGGTTAATGAAATACTCTCGGCTTTCCTAAAAACTAAGAACCTGGAATTGATTGATTTTAAACTTGAGTTTGGTGTACACAAAGGGGAGATACTGCTTGGTGACGAGATTTCCCCCGATACGTGCCGCTTCTGGGACAGTGAAACTGGACAAAAACTGGACAAGGATCGGTTCCGGCAAGATCTGGGCAATGTTGAACAAGCATATCAGGAAGTGTTGCGCAGACTTACCGGCCAGGTGTAGTTTTATCCGATGACTGAACCGCTCTTAACTCCCTCTTCTGCAAGCGGGAGTTAAGAGCGGCTAAGTCATTCGGATAAGGTTGACTAAACTTCAGATGGGGTCCCCACCTGAAGCTAAGTCTCTCTTTATTTAAGTTAAGGGATGTAAAAGGAGCGTCTAATTGTGCTTTACGATATACAAAACGATAAATGGCGGGAAGAGTGCGGCATATTTGGTGTTTTTGCCCGTGGAGAGAATGTGGAGCTCACGACTTATTGGGGCTTGTATGCACTGCAACACCGAGGCCAAGAGAGCGCCGGCATTGCCGTCACTGATGGCAATGTCATGGATGTGCAGCGAGGCATGGGACTCGTTAATGAGGTGTTTCGTCACAATCTGCCTGATTTGCCGGCCCATATGGCGATTGGTCATGTACGTTACTCGACAACAGGTTCAAGTCTGTTACAAAATACCCAGCCGCTGATGGTTAACTATTCCGGCGGGAAAATCAGTATGGCGCATAACGGCAACTTGACTAACGCTCAAGAGCTGCGGACTGATCTGGAGCAAAAGGGAAATGTTTTTCAGACTTCTATCGATAGTGAAGTAATTGTAAACTTAATAGCCCGGAGCTCAAAGCCGGAAGTAGAAGACAAAATCATTGATAGTCTTGCCAATATCCATGGCGCCTATTGCCTGGTCATTATGACCGAAAACAAGCTGATCGGGGTACGCGACCCTCACGGGTTCCGTCCGCTATGTCTCGGACGTTTAGGAGACGGGTGGATACTATCATCTGAATCCTGTGCCCTGGATACTGTGGGAGCGGAATTTGTGCGGGATATAGAACCCGGTGAGATGATTACTATTGATGACAGTGGTGTTCAGTCTAGACGCTTTGCTGAAACTGACCGCCGGGCCGGCTGCGTTTTTGAATATATATACTTCGCCCGTCCCGACAGTGTTATTGATGGTCAGAGCGTATATCAAGCCAGATTTAATATGGGCCGTACACTGGCCAGAGAGAGCGGCTTTAAAGCTGACGTTGTTATTTCGGTGCCTGACTCCGGCACTACGGCTGCTGTGGGGTATAGTCATGAAACCGGTATACCGTTTGCCGAAGGCCTGATGAAAAACCGCTATATTGGCCGTACTTTTATTCAACCGGATCAGAAAAAACGCGATATGAGCGTTAAGATTAAGCTCAATGCCGTGACCTCGGTAGTAAAAGGAAGATCTATTATTATGGTAGATGACTCTATTGTTCGTGGCACCACTAGCGGCAAAATAGTCCGCATGTTAAAAGAGGCCGGGGCAACTGCCGTTCATATGTGTGTAAGCTCACCTCCTATCGGTTTTCCCTGCTACTATGGCATTGATACTTCGGCTCGCAAAGAGCTGATTGCCTCTCATAAGCAAGTGGAGGAAATCAGGCAGTATATCGGGGCCGATTCCCTCCATTATCTGTCACTGACAGGCTTGCATGCATCGATTGGGCAAATTCCATCGCAGACATTATGTAATGCCTGTTTTGATTGTGATTACCCGGCAAAGATACCTTGTGAAGGCGATTGCGCCAATAATAAGTTCTTGTTTGAAGCAAAAAAGAGTAAATGAATAACGCAGGAGGTCAAAAAATGACCGATAACGATAAGGCAAAGCTCGCAGGGCAAACCTCGCCTGTTGAGCTGACTTACCGCGATGCCGGCGTCGATATTGACGCCGGAAACAAAGCAGTTGAACTTATGAAACGTCATGTGCGCGCAACATATCGGCCGGAAGTGCTTGGCGATATTGGCGGTTTCGGCGGTTTGTTCGCCTTAAACGCAGGGAAATACCACCAGCCGGTGCTTGTAAGCGGTACTGATGGTGTAGGCACAAAACTCAAAATTGCTTTTATGACTGACAAGCATGATACTATTGGGCAAGACGGTGTCGCAATGTGTGTCAATGATATTTTAGTACAGGGAGCCGAACCGCTGTTTTTCCTGGACTATCTGGCTGTTGGCAAGCTTGAGCCGGAAAAAGTGGCTGCCATCGTCAGCGGTGTGGCCTTGGCTTGCCGCGAATCAGGTTGCGCTCTCATTGGCGGGGAAACTGCCGAAATGGCCGGGTTTTATCCTGACGGTGAATATGATATCGCCGGCTTTGCTGTTGGTGTTGTTGACCGGGATAAAATTATAACAGGCCAAAAGATCGCGCCTGGCGATGTGCTTATTGGTTTACCGTCCAGCGGTGTTCATTCCAACGGCTACTCGCTCGTACGCAAGATTTGCTTTGACGTAAAGCAGCTTAGCGTCGATACTTATGTTCCGGAATTAGGCCGAACACTGGGGCAAGAGCTGCTGGAACCGACCCGCCTTTATCCCCGAAGCTGCCTGCCTCTGTTCGAAAAGTTTGATATCCATGGTATGGTGCATATAACGGGCGGCGGCTTTTATGATAATATCCCGCGGGTATTGCCTGAAGGCTGCGGCGTAGAAGTGACGACAGGCCGCTGGCCGGAGCCACCGATTTTTGGTCTGCTGCAACAGTGGGGCGGTGTGGCGAAAACGGAAATGTTCCGGACGTTTAACATGGGTATAGGCATGATCCTAGTTGTACCGGCTGAACAAGTAGCGGCCATTCAGTCTGATCTTGCTGCAAGAGATGAAAAGTCGTATATCATTGGCACGGTTATAGCAGGCGAGCGTAAGGTCGAACTTAAGTAAGGAGGCTGTTTCATGAATAAAACGGTAATCGGTGTGTTGGCTTCAGGCCGTGGCAGCAATTTGCAGGCAATTATTGACGCCATTGAGACCGACAGGCTGAACGTCAAAATTGGCATCGTTATCAGTGATAACCCTGAAGCCAATGTGCTTACACGTATGGCCGGGTCCGACATTCCGGTACTGTGTATTGACCGGCGGCAGTTTGCCGACCGGCGGCAGTTTGAGGAGGCGGTGGCCGAAGAGTTAAACATCCGCCATGTTGAATTGGTGGTGTTAGCCGGCTTTATGCGTATTCTGAGCCGCTATTTCATTGACCGGTTTGCCGGAAAAATTATGAACATCCATCCATCGCTATTGCCGGCTTTTGCCGGCAAGGATGCCCAACAGCAAGCTCTGCAATATGGAGCTAAGGTTACGGGCTGCACTGTCCATTTTGTCGATGAAGGCATGGATTCCGGCCCGATCATTTTGCAGCAAGCTGTGCCGGTATTAGAAGGGGACTCAACTGAGACATTATCAGAACGGATTCTGCATGCCGAGCATATTCTTTATCCGCGGGCGCTGGCCTTATACTGTGCAGGGCAGCTTATTATCGAAGATCGGCGGGTGCGGATAGCCGAAAAAACTACAGCAATAAGCGAGGGACACGAATGAAGATTAAGCGCGCACTCTTAAGCGTGTCGGATAAAACCGGCATCGTCGAGTTTGCCAAGGCCTTGTACAACCTTGGGGTTGAACTTATTTCAACCGGCGGCACGATGAAAGCTATTCAAGCGGCCGGCATACCTGTCACTTATGTAAGTGAAGTTACCGGTTTTCCTGAAATTATGGATGGCCGGGTTAAAACACTGAATCCTTATATCCATGGCGGCATATTGGCCATTCGTGATAACCCCGCCCACCAACAGGCGATGTCTACACACAATATTACCGGCATTGATCTAGTGGCTGTCAATTTATACCCATTCAGTCAAGCTGTCGCTAAACCTGGCGCCACGCTGGAAGATGCTGTGGAGAACATTGATATTGGCGGGCCGGCAATGATTCGCGCCGCGGCCAAAAACTTCAACGATGTCACCGTTGTTGTCAATCCGGGACGATATGCAGAAATTATTGACCAGCTTACTAGTGCGGGTGAAGTAGAACTAAAAAACCGTATGGCGCTGGCTCAAGAAGCCTTTAGCCATACGGCGGCGTATGATGCCCACATCTCCAGTTATTTGGGCAGTCGGCTTGACGCAGGTCTTTTCCCGGAAACGGTACATCTAGTATATGAAAAAGCGCAGCAGCTTCGTTATGGTGAGAATCCGCACCAGGCGGCCGCGTTTTATCGTGAGCAGCATTACTCTGGGCCAGGTGTTGCCAGTGCCCAGCAGCTTAATGGCAAGGAACTTTCATTCAATAATATTGTTGATGTCGAAGCAGCCTATGCGCTTGCGGCAGAGTTTCCACAACCGGCCGCTGCCATTATTAAGCATACCAACCCTTGTGGTACCGGTATCGGCGCTACCTTGGCCGAAGCTTATCAAAAAGCGTATCAGGCAGACCCTGTTTCTGCTTACGGCGGCATCGTCGCTGTCAATCGGGAAGTAGACCGAGAGACTGCACAGCTCATTAGCGAGATTTTTATTGAGGTTGTCATTGCTCCGGCCTTTAGTCAGCAAGCGCTTGACATACTGACCAATAAGAAAAATATCCGGTTGCTGGTTGCAGCATTGCCACAAGCGGATAGCGACCGTCTTGAAATTAAATCGGTAGCCGGCGGGGTGCTGCTGCAGCAAGTGGATATGACAACGACTGCTCAAAGTGCGATGAAGGTTGTTACTAAGCGTCAGCCGACAGCAAATGAGTGGGATCAGTTGTTATTCGCCTGGAAGGTTGTCAAGCATGTTAAATCCAACGCTATTGTTATTGCTAATGACAATAAAACTCTGGGCGTAGGAGCCGGTCAGATGAACCGCGTGGGAGCTGCCGGTATTGCGCTGGCGCAGGCCGGCAAAGCCGCTCAAGGGGCTGTTTTAGCGTCAGATGCCTTTTTTCCCTTTGCCGATACGGTGAGTGCGGCGGCAGATGCCGGTATTACTGCGATTATCCAGCCAGGTGGCTCAGTCCATGATCAGGACTCGATCAAAGCTGCCGATGAGCATGGTATTGTCATGGTCTTTACCGGTATGCGGCATTTTAAACATTAATAGCTGAAGAAAAGGGCTGTGGAACCTTGTACGATCAGGTTCCACAGCCCTTGCTTGTTTTATTCTAGTTCCACGACGACCTGTACATTGGCGGTTAACTGCAGCAAACCTGCTGAGACCGGTGTCGTCCCCGCCATGCTATCGTTGGCTATCGCTAGACGAAAATGGCTGCCTGTCTCCGGTGACAGTATGCTGATGTTACTTTCATTCACGCTCTTAATTCTGACTACCCGTTTATTTAGCGTGGCGGCAATGCTCTCGGCTTTATTCATGGCGTCGCGGACTGCCTGGGACAGAGCGGTATTTTTAGCCTCGCTCTCCTCTTTTTTTCCAAACCGGATATTATTGACTTGGTTAGCGCCGGCCTTTAAGGCAGTATCAATCACTTGGCCTATTTTTTCAGGAGAAGTCGTTACCATGAGGTTATTAGTAGCTTGGTAGCCTCTAATAGTTTGTAAGCGCCGGCCATTATCATCAGTTTTATAAACTGGGGTAACTTCGTAGTACGATGTTTTTATGTAATCGGATTTGATTGCCAGCTCTTTTAACTGACGGTACAATTTTTCCATGATATCAGCATTTTTTGTTTGAGCGGCGGCCACTGTTTCTGCCTCGGTCAGCGTACCAAGATTAATGTAGGCAATATCTGGAGTCATTTCCTGCTGGTAACTGCCTCTTACCAGCACTTCGGTACTATTGGGGTTATTCTCGGCGGCCGAGGCGGCCGGCAGCGCGGCTGTCATGATTAGCAGCGTTAAAATGAATGCTTTGACTGATTTTAAAATAGTAATCAGCTCCTTTCATAGATATAAACGCCTGCAGCAAGAAAAAGTAACGGGAAACTTTACCGTTAAGTAAAAACCGCCTGTTTATTAGTTATTCAAACAGGCGGCCTAATGGAAAATGATGTGGTATGCAGCTAAGCTGATTTGATGCAGTAGTCGTTATTTTAATCATAAAGTTTGTTTCAGCGGTGTTTTTGCAGACCTGTTGGCCAGAGGCAGTCAATCGATGCTGTTGTTACTTGCATTAAAATATGCGACTTTATTACGACCTGAAATTTTAGCCTGATTAAGTGCTTGCTCGGCTTGCCAAATCAGTTGTGATGCTGTCAGTAGGCTGCCAGCATAGGTGCTAAAGCCGATACTGACCGTTATTTTGCCGTCAGGCTGGCACTCCTCATCCGGGAAAGGATGGCTTTCAATACTGATTCGCAGACGGTTGGCTGTAATTGCTGCTTGCTCCTGATCAACACCAGGCTGGATAATGATAAATTCTTCGCCACCGAGTCTCCCTGCTAGATCATCATTGCGATTCTGACTTTTTAGTAATGCAGCAAGTTGGGTGATGGCCTCATCCCCTTTGGCGTAGCCAGCGTGCGTGTTATACTGCTTAAAGTGGTCAATGTCTAGCAGGAATACAGTCAGCAGGCCGTTGCCGCTTTGAGAAATTTTTTTCATTTGTTCATCAAGGTATTTAATTGATTGGCTGGTATTATACAGGCCGGATATCGAGTCAATGAATGAAGCTTGATCAAGGATACTTGTGGCGTGTGCAAGTTCGTCAGTTGTTTTTTTTAGTTTTCCATTGATAATAGCTAAAGCTCTTTCGTTTTGATTAATTATCCCGACAGGAAGACGGTAAAGCAGCGTATTAATCAATAGAGCCAGTCCAAAAAAGATTCCTGCTAACAGTAGTGTAGACATAATGACGCTGGCGCCTGTTGCTGTGACCTCCACGTAGCCGTGAGTTGTGCCGTGAAAGGTGAGATCTACACGTTGGACAATATCAAACAATGATGGGGAACGTAATGTCGCGGAGCTTTCACTGTTAGACCAATTGGCGGCAATCTTGACGTTCTTTATCTCAGGCCTTTGTAGATAGGAGGAGGCTGCGTTATTAAGCGGTGCGATATTATATTGTTGTGGATTAGGTTGGCTCAGAACTATTTCCTGGATTTCACGGGCAATTTGCTGTGCAAGTGCCGCTGTTTCAATTTGCTTGGCCTTCCAGGCCCAGACAAGATAAGTCAGCGGCGTGCAAACCGAGATTAACAGACCGGTAATTATGGCTAGAATAAACAACCGGGCTGCTAATGGCTTCACGCTTGCTGTATTTCTAGATATTATAAATCACCTCCATACGGGAAGTTGACTTCCTGTTATATACTATATGCTTAAAACTTACGAGTTTACACTTTTAAATATTATGTAAATCAGTGAACTTGTTTCAGCAAAGCTGAGACATCGGGGTTCAGGTGGAGACTCTACTCCACCTAAACTGAAGCCGCCTATAGAGGCGGGAGTCTTGACTCAATGTTTAAGATAAACGATAACCAATAGCTTGTTTTGCGCATAGAATATGGTGAACGAAATCTTTTGGAGGTGCAACACGTTATGACGATACATGAAGAAGAACGAAAGCCCAAAAAAAGCCACAATCCTCCTCAATCCAATATGCCGCATGTCCATACTTATTTGGTTGAAGTTGACGTAGCGGATGGACACCAACATATTATCCTCGGTGTCAGCGGACCAGCTCGGGAAAGAGGCAGAAGCCATTGTCACCGGATTCATGGCCGGACCTCATTTATCAGCGATACTGAGGGATGTGGCCATTGGCATACTCAAGACGTCATGACCGGACCTGCTATTGAAATGCCGGAAGGAAATCATGTTCACTATTTCGAAGGCGTAACAAGCAAGGACGATGGTCACTGCCATTGCTTTTCAGGCACGACCGGCCTTGGACCATCCCGCTGTTCTTATGAGAATGACGAGGATGACTGTTATGACGATGACGACGATGATGACTGTGCAATGCCAGGAAAACCGATGCCTAAATACAAGCCTAAACACGGTAAACGCCCGGACGGAGAATGATTTCCTAAGTTAAGGGACTGTCGCAAAATGGTTTTTGGAAAAACATTTTGCGGCACCTAGCTGTGCGAAAAGCCAGTAGAGAGTAATACCGCCGCAGGTAACAGAGTGCAGTATTTTCAACCGCTGCGTCAAGGCAATCGCTCACGGAAAGCAGAAATAAAGAGAGACTAAGCTTCAGGTGGGGTTTTTATTCCATCTGAAGCTTAGTCTCTCTTTATATTGCCCGGCAGCGGGTAGGGTAACTTACTGCGGCGTTATTAATTCAATACCATGCAGGGTAAAGAATTCAAGGTACTCTTTGACGGGTTGGGCATTAGTAACAAAGATGTGTATGTCTTTTAGATCGTAATAAGTTGTTAGCGAGATCCGCCCTAATTTTGTGCTATCTGCTAACAGAATAACTTTATCGCAGCTTTCGACCACATATTTTTTAATGTCGTACTCAAAAGATGAAGAATTTGTTATTCCCTTGGTAATTGATACGCCGGTAGTAGCCATAAATGCCTTAGCGATATTATATCGTTTTAGGTTTTCTACCGCGTTGGTGTCAATAAATGAGTTGGTTCTTCTGAATAAAGTTCCGCCTGTAGAAATAATGTTCAAATCGGCATAGGGCAGAGAGGCAATTTGAGCATTTAAGTTATTAGTAATAATCGTTACATTCTTTTTTTCTGATAGATGGGGGATCATGTGCATGGTTGTGGTTCCTGAGTCGATAAAAATAATATCACCGTCTTCCACAAAGCTACTGGCAAGCTTGGCAATGATTTGCTTGGCATCTTTATTTTTTTCTTCTCTGGACTCAAAGGGCTCGGTAGTTTTTTTGTCATTTAAGACAATTCCACCATAGACTTTTTTAATTATACCTTTTTGTTCAAGTTCGTTGATATGCCTTCTTATTGTATTTTTAGAGATGTTAAATATGGCGCATAATTCATCTATGCTAGCTCTTTCGTTATCAATAATATAGTTCTCAAGTTTTTTGATTCTGTCTTCTTTCAAGTCCTCACCTCTAATTTTATAATAATATAGAAAATATTCGTTTTTTAAATTAATAAATGAGTTAGTTTTGGTCAGTTTGTGGGATCAAAAGCGCCGATAATAGTAGTTTGTGCCAATAATATATTCTTTCAGGGAAATGAGACAATTTTATTATATAATAAGCAAACTGTAATAGATAGCTCTTTTATAATATCTTTCTTTAGAAAAGTAACAAGCTAAGTAATTCAACATAAGATGTTGCAGGATAGAGAGACTAAGCTTCAGGCGGGGTTTTACCCCATCTGAAGCTTAGTCAATCTTATTTAGGGACTAAAGCCGCTCTAACTTCCGCTTGCAAAAGAGGGAGTCCTTAGAGCGGTTTAGTGATTGGATAAATATAAAAAAATAACAGTGTTTGCATTTGCTGGTTGAGATTGCTTGCAAGATAAACTGCAATAACACTATAAACGTGTTAACTTTATAATAACTTAACTAAAATATACCCAAAAATATTGCAAAAGGAGTAATGTGGGAGTCTTGAGGATAAAAGGACAGCTAAAACTCAATACATACAGATTGTACGAGGACTAAGGATCACACATTGGTACTTAAAGCTAATTTTTTTAAAATTAATAGCCGGCATAGTTATTAATTATGTATTCGCTGCTGGTTATTGGGCGAAAATTTCCAGAAAAAATAAAAAAATAAAATATTTGCATTTATTGGTTGAAATTACCTTTAAAATGAATTACAATATCACTATAAACAAATTATTATTACCAAAACATAACCACGATATACTCAAAATATTGCAAAATACTTAAAGCAAACAAAATGTCCTGAAATGGAATAACAAAGGGATTGAAGAAGGTAGGGTGGATAGATGCCGTTAGTAACAATGAAAGAAATTTTGCAGAAAGCAGATCAATCCAATTATGGGGTGGGGTCTTTCAATGTTGTGAATATGGAGACGGTAATAGGTGTTATTAAAGCTGCGGAAAAGACAAATTCGCCTGTTATTTTGCAAGCGGCGGAAGTGAGACTAAGATATTCTCCGCTGAATTTAATTGGTCCGATAATGGTAGAGGCTGCCCAAAAGGCCGAAGTGCCGGTAGCCGTACATTTTGATCATGGATCGCAGCTTGAAATAATAAAGCAGGCTTTAGATCTTGGGTTTACTTCCGTGATGTTTGATGGCTCACACTTATCCCTAAAAGAAAATGCGGTAAAAACGACTGAGGTAATTCGCCTGGCGAAAAAATATGGTGCATCAGTGGAAGCCGAAATAGGCAGGGTCGGTGGCAGTGAGGATGGTTCGAAAGATATTGAAATGGCCATCACACAAGTAAATGATGCAAAGGAGTTTTTTGAGCGTACGGAAGTGGATGCATTAGCGGTAGCCATTGGCAACATTCATGGGGTATATCAAAGGGAACCAAATTTGCAGTTCGAGAGATTGAAAAGTATCGATGAAGCAGTGGCAGCCCCGTTAGTCCTTCATGGTGGCTCCGGTATCACTGTTCATGACTTTAGACGGTGTATCGAATATGGCATAAAGAAAATTAATGTACAGACTGCGACGTTGAATAACATAGTGGACAAAGTTCGTGGTTTATTTCGTCAAGATGGAAGGCTAGATTATTTTACTTTCCATCAGTGTATCGTTGATGCGGCTTATGAAAGCGCAAAAGACCATATTCAAGCATTTCAAAGCAATAATCAAGCGTAAGGGGTGATTGTAATGACCGGTATACAATTCGATTGTTCAAAAGCTATGGACATTATTCCTGTCGGGAGAGTTACTATAGATTTTAATCCTGTAGATATAAACAAACCGCTGGATGAAAGTGCTACTTTCCGCAAATACCTCGGCGGATCTCCTGCCAACATCGCTGTTGGCATGGCAAGGCTGGATAAAAAAGTGGGCTTTATCTCCAAGGTTTCTGATGATCGGTTTGGGCGATTTGTCACCAGTTATTTCAAAAAGGAAGGGATTGACACTTCCAATATCGTCGTGGCGAAAAACGGGGAATCGCTGGGACTTACTTTCACGGAAATTCTAAGTCCAACCGAGAGCAGTATTCTTATGTATCGCAACGGGGTGGCCGATTTAGCGTTATCGCCGGAAGATATAAATGAGCGCTACATCAAAAATGCCAAAGCAATTGTCATTTCCGGCACGGCCTTAGCGGCGAGTCCTTCCCGGGAAGCTTCATTGCTGGCACTGGAGTATGCCAAAAAACATGGGACGGCAGTAATATTTGATATTGATTACCGGAATTATAGTTGGAAATCAAAAATGGAGCTAGTGATCTATTACTCTGCCGTAGCCCGGTCAAGCGATATTATTTTAGGATCGAGAGAAGAGTACGACTTAATGGAAAGTGTAATTGCGCCAGGCAGCAGCGATCAAGCAACTGCCGACCGCTGGCTTGCGTATGGCAATAAAATCATTGTCATTAAACACGGTAAGGAGGGGTCTGTCGCTTATACTAACACTGGCGGCGTATATACGGTAAAGCCTTTCCCGGTAAAATTGCTAAAATCTTTCGGCGGGGGCGATGCTTATGCATCCGCGTTCCTTTACGGATTAATGGAAGGCTGGGAAGTCATCGATTGCCTTGAATTTGGCAGTGCCTCGGCGGCAATGCTGGTAGCAAGCCATAGTTGCTCCGATGCAATGTCGGGAAGTGAGGCAATACTGGAATTTATCCAAAAAGCCAAAGCAGAATACGGGGAAATGGTAGTCAGAGCATAGTCAGTAGGGCATGACAGAAAAAAGTAATGGAGGCGTAAAAATGTTAAGAATCAGGCAGAATGAGTCGTTTCAATATGGCTATAATCCGATCACGGCCATGGATGAGACTGAAGACAACACAATGATGGATTTTGGCATATTACGGCTTGCGGAAAAACAAGTGGAATGTCTGACGGAGACAGACAAAGAAAGCGCCATACTGTTAATTCAGGGGGAAGTTACCTTGCACTGGGGCGAACGAGAGGCAACCCTTAAAAGAAGCTCCTGCTTTGATGATAATCCATGGGTTTTGCATGTGCCGAAAAATGTGGCGGTAAAGATTACTGGGGTAGCAGTTGATTCTGAGCTTAGTATTACAAAAACCACTAATGCCCAGCTCTTTGAGGCTAAATTATATACTCCGGCTGAATGTCAGTCAGAAGAGCGCGGCAAAGGAACATTGAAAGAAGCGTCCACCAGAATTGTGCGTACTGTGTTTGATTATTCCAATGCGCCTTATTCCAACCTGGTGATTGGCGAAGTGATCGATTTTCCGGGGAAATGGTCTAGCTACCCGCCCCATTATCATCCGCAGCCGGAAATATATTTTTACAAGTTCTATCCTGAACAGGGGTATGGTTTCTGTGAACTGAGCGAGGATGTTGTCAAGCTCAGACATAATGATACGACAAAGATACTGAATAATGCGACTCATCCTCAAACGACAGCGCCGGGATATGCCATGTATTACATTTGGGTTATTAGGCATATTGACGGCAATCCATACAAAAGTCCGGAATATCCGGTGTTTGTACCTGAACACCTATGGGTTACCGAGAAAAAAGCCAAAATATGGCCGGATAAATAGCCGGTCAGGAGGGGTTGGGTATAAAAGACAATCAAAATGTGGAGGGGGTATGAAGAACTTGTGGGGGAAGTAAATAGGACTAAAAAACTAACTCGGAGGGATTAAAAGATGTTTGATAAAAATAAAGTGTTTTTGGGTATAGCCCCAATCGCCTGGACTAATGACGATATGCCCGAGCTTGGAGAAGAAAATACTTTCGAGCAATGTGTGAGTGAAATGGCTCTGGCTGGGTTCGTTGGCAGCGAAGTCGGTGGTAAGTATCCAAAAGATACCAAAGTGTTAAAACAGGCGCTAAATTTGCGCGGTATCCGGATAGCCAGCGCCTGGTTCAGTTCTTTTCTGACTACTAAACCTTTTGCTGAAACTGGCGCTGCCTTTAAAAAACACCGTGACTTCTTATATGAAATGGGCGCGAAAGTTATTGTTGTTGCCGAGCAAGGGCATAGTGTGCAGGGAATGATTGATACGCCGGTATTTGACGGCAAACCTCATTTTACTGAAAGCGAATGGACAAAATTGGCAGAAGGGCTGGAGCAGTTAGGAAAACTGGCACAAGAGAAGGAAATGAAAATCGTATACCATCACCATATGGGAACCGGCGTGCAAACGACTAGTGAAATCGACAAACTTATGTCAATGACTGACGAGAATTTGGTGCATTTGTTGTTTGATACCGGACATTTAGTCTTTTCCGGCGAAAATCCGGCGCAGGTGTTGGCCAAATACATCAAACGGATCAAACATGTACATTTAAAGGACGTTCGCCAAGACGTGCTGGCAAAAGTTAAGCTTGAGAACATGAGCTTTTTGCAGGCGGTTAAAGCTGGAGTGTTTACGGTGCCGGGAGATGGCATGATCGATTACAAACCATTGTTTGCAGAACTTGCAGCTAATAACTACGAAGGCTGGTTTGTAGTGGAAGCTGAACAAGACCCGGCGTTGGCAAATCCGCTGGAATATGCGATTAAGGCAAGAAGCTATATTCGAGAAAAGACAGAATTATAAGTAAAAAATGGGTTGAAATAGGTTTTAAATCCCAACGTTAGTTTTTCTGGGTAAAAAGCAGGTGGCCCGACAAGTTAAGTAGCGAAGCAGTCTCGTAGAATAACACGCTAATTCGTTCTTGTAGCACTTTTCCCGGCTATGCGGCAAGAGGCATGCGGCTATGATTTAATACCTGATTAGGGTTCTTCATCTATACAGATTACAGGTAATTTCCCATCACAAGATCATCCACAACCTAATACCTCGCGTTTTACAAGTTGAATGTGGAGAATAAAATTCGTAGTACTGATAACCGCTTCGGAGTAGGGAACAAGTTCCCGCGGACTGTTATTTCCCAGATGGAAGTTGGGCTATTCGGTGGCTCTATTGCTATTATGCGAGGAGAGATAGTCATGAATGCGAATGTAAAGAAAAATCTAATAACAATTACGATTGTATCGACGCTTGGCGGGCTTCTGTTCGGTTATGATACGGGAGTTATCAACGGTGCGTTGCCGTATATGGCTGAGCCGAGTCAATTGAATCTTACCCCGGTTACCATGGGGCTTGTTGCTAGTTCGCTTTTGTTCGGCGCCGCAATAGGCGCGGTTGCGGGGGGGCGGATTTCTGACAAGTATGGCAGGAGAACAACGATTCTATTGTTAGCGTTTCTGTTTTTTGTGGGCGCTGTTGGTTGTACGTTGGCACCAAGTTCACAGGTAATGATTGGCTTCCGTTTTGTCCTTGGACTTGCCGTTGGCGGTGCATCGGTTACAGTGCCGTCATATCTTGTGGAAATGTCGCCTGTTGTGGGTCGCGGCCGAATGGTAACACAAAATGAATTAATGATTGTTACCGGTCAGTTTCTGGCGTTTTTCATGAATGCTGTTATTGCTGTCGTTTATGGTGAGAACGACCATGTCTGGCGTTATATGCTAGTCATTGCGGCACTGCCGGCAATTTTCCTCTTTTTTGGAATGCTGAGAATGCCGGAAAGTCCACGCTGGCTGGCTACTCAAGGAAAATTTGATGAAGCGTTGCAAGTTTTGAAAAAGGTTCGGGATGAAAATGTGGCTGTCGACGAATTGAATGAAATCAAAGAGAATCTTTCAACAGAAGCCCATATGTCAAAAGCAACTTACAAGGACTTAGCACAGCCATGGATTCGGCGTATTGTTTTGATGGGAATTCTCCTAGCGGTTGCTCAGCAAATTACAGGGGTAAACACGATCATGTATTATGGATCGCAAATTTTACAAACTGCCGGATTTAGTAAGCAAGCTGCTTTAATAGGCAACATCGCCAATGGTGCTATTTCAATTGCAGCTACCTTTATAGGAATTTGGCTGCTGGGTAAAATGGGTCGCCGTACACTGCTCTCGGGGGGACAACTAGGTTGTATCGTGGCGTTGTGCTTACTGGGAATTATTCCAGTGATGCTGGAGGGAACTGAGATACTGCCGTATGCTGTGCTTTCATTGACGGTAATGTTCCTGTTTTTCATGCAAGGAGCAATTGCACCGACGGTATGGCTGATGGTTTCAGAAATCTTCCCGTCGAGACTGCGTGGTCTTGGTATGGGAATATGTGTATTCGTTTTGTGGATAACAAATTTCTTTGTCGGCTTAACATTTCCAGTTTTATTGGCACATGCTGGGTTATCAAAAACATTTTTGGGTTTTGCAATAATAAATGTAGTTGCTTTTGTGCTTGTCAGGAAATTTATACCCGAGACTAGAGGTCTGTCACTGGAACAACTGGAAAAACGTTTCCGCAACTATAAAATTGAAAATTTAATGGAACATCCTTATGAGATCAAAGGCTGATTTTTCCATAGAGATCTCCCTCATTGAGTGAAGCTTTTTTAGTAAACATTCTGACGAAAGGAGGGCGATTATGGTTCGCAGCAACATGCTGCTCCATAAAAATAGCTCGGGGATCTCTGGGGAAAGTGTATATTAAGTAAATTGAATCAAAAATTCGCGTATAACGAAGGAGATGTTTTTAATGGCAAAAAATGAATTGAAATTAGGCATTGTCGGAACCGGCGCTATCGGCCGCACACACATTGAGAGAATTAACACAAAGCTGCAAGGGGCTAAGGTTATTGCCTGCGCGGATCCAGCGGCGGATTTTGCAAAAACAATTGCGGAAAAATACGGTCTTGCTTATTTTGCAACTGGCGAGGAGATGATTGCATCCCCAGAGGTTGATGCTGTAATTGTAACAACTGGGGACGATTTTCACGAGCGTTATGTTATGGCTGCTATCAAGGCCGGCAAATATGTGTTTTGCGAAAAGCCGCTCGCACCCCAAATGGACGCATGCAAACGTATTATTGACGCCGAAATTGCAGGCGGGAAAATGCTGGTGCAGGTCGGCTTTATGCGCCGGTATGATCCCGGTTACCGTCAATTGAAAAAACACATTGAAGAACGCACTTATGGCGAGCCGCTAATGATTCATTGCGCGCACCGTAATTATGCGGTCGATGAGAATTACACCACACCGATGGCCGTTGATAATACTATGATTCATGAAATAGATGTGCTTCGCTGGCTTTTAAACGAAGATTACGCCACGGCGGAGATTGTGTTCCCTAAAAAGACGAAGTACAGCCACGAAAAGCTGCAGGACCCGCAAATTATGGTATTGACGACAAAATCAGGTGTTCATATTGATGTTGAGGCTTTTGTAAATTGCCACTATGGCTATGACATCAAGTGCGAGGTTTGCTGCGAGGAGGGGATCTTTAACCTGCCGGAGCCGTCCAATGCAATGGTGAGAACAAAAGCGGCACGTATAACACCGATTTGTGAGGATTGGGCTCAAAGGTTTGTAGAGGCTTACAACGTCGAATTGCAGGAGTGGATTGACTCTTCGAAAGCCGGGCGCGTAGATGGCCCGAATTCATGGGATGGATATGTGGGTCAGACCACGGCATTCTTTGTTGCAAAAGCCCGTGATACGGGAGCAAAAGTCAATATTGAATTAGAAGAATGCCCTGTATTCTATAAGAAATAGGAGAAAATGATATTGTGAAACTGGCGCTTTGCACGGATGTACTTGGGAATCTCTCTTATACCGAAATGCTGACAAGGTAAAATCACTTGGCATTGACGCTGTAGAAATGACTGCGGGCGGCTGGGCAGCCTGCCCGCACGTGAAAACGCAGGAATTGCTGGCTGACGAGAACAAGCAGGAAGCTTTTTTAGCAGAGTTGTCGAAGCGCGTGATGGAAATCGCAGCACTGAATTGCTCCGGCAACCCACTTGCGCCTGGCGAATTGGGCGAACAACATAGTAAAACTGCCTACGATACGCTTATGCTTGCGGGTAAGCTCGGCGTTAAAAAAATCGTTATGATGAGCGGGCTGCCCGGTGGCGCACCTGGTGACACAATCCCCAATTGGATTACCTCGACAGTTTCTTGGCCTGATTACATGCAGGGCGTTATTGATTATCAGTGGAATCAGGTTGCGATTCCATGGTGGAAAAAATTTGTGGAGTGTGCTAAAGCAAATGGCATACAGCAAATTGCGCTGGAAGAGTTTCCAAGCCAGCTTGTCTACAATCCCGAGACGCTACTGCGGCTTAGAAATGCGGTTGACCCGATTATTGGCATGAATTTAGATCCCAGTCATCTAATGGTCATGGGCGCGGACCCGATTGCGGCAATTCGCCCGCTGGAAGGCGCAATTTATCACGTTCACGGCAAAGACGCCCGTATCGAAAGAGGACTCGCCGATGTCAATGGTCTGATGGAATGCAAGCCGGTCAGCGATACTAAAAATCGCACCTGGAATTACGTGGCCGTTGGCTGCGGTAAGGATTTGCAGTGGTGGAAGGAATTCTTCTCGGTTCTTAGCATGACAGGATACAACGGCCATGTTTCGCTGGAAATGGAGGATCTTACTATGAGCGTCGAAGCGGGGCTGCGCACATCAATCGACGCGCTGGAAGCCACTATTAGCAAATAATTGTCGCAAGTGTATGATTGTTTTATCATGACACTAGTCGACAATAGGAGGAGCGACTGAAATGAAGATTGCGTTTGACGTTGACGTCTTAGCGAAACAAATGAGCATAAATGATTATGTGCATCAGGTGGCGGACTGGGGGTATAAATTTATAGAACAATCGCCGCACCCTAGAATAAATCCTTTTTTTAAGCACCCCCTGTTCTCAAAAGAGTGTGAGGCGGAATACAAGAAAGCACTTAGGGAAACCGGAGTGGAAATCAGCTCGTTCATTGTAGTGTACCGCTGGAGCGGCCCCGACGAAGAACAGCGCAAAATGGCAGTTCAAAACTGGAAAAAAATTGTAGAAATTGCTGTAAATATGGGGGTTCAGGTAATCAACACTGAGTTTTCGGGCGACCCGAATCAGCAGGAAACCTGCAATGGCATGTGGTTTCGCTCAGTAGATGAGCTTTTGCCGTTATTTGAAAAAGAGAACATCCGCGTGGAGGTTCAGTCTCATCCGTACGATTTTTGTGAATTAAATGACGAATCGGTAGATATGGTAAAAAGCTACCGCAGCGATCATCTGACATATGTATATTCTAGTCCGCACGGTTTCTTCTATGATAAGGGCAAAGGTGATGTAAGACACATGCTGAAATACGCGGGCGACTGCCTCTCCCATGTACTGTTTGCGGACACCTTTAATCAGGAGCTTGATTGCCGCTACATCCAGAACCCGCCAACATTAAATGCAAGAGGACGTTCCGATGCGGTTGTGCATCAACATCTTGCAATGGGCGAGGGCGACGTGGATTTTGCTGGGATTTTCGAGACGCTGCGCGAAATGGATTTTGCGAACAGAACCTTCAAGGTCGGCGGCGAAAGCATTGCGTGCGTAAGTTACTTTGGCTTCCCGGAAAAGATGCAGAAGCAGGCTCCCGCGGCGCGCATTCTCCTTGAAAAAGAACTGTTGGGGAGGTAGGTAATGCGATGAGCACACTAAGGCTTACTACCGCACAAGCGCTAGTCAAGTTTCTTGATAACCAGTATATAGCTTTTGACGGTGCAGAATCAAAATTTGTGGAAGGAATTTTCACGATTTTCGGCCACGGTATCGCCGTGGGTTTAGGTCAGGCGCTTGACGAAAATCCCGGTGGCTTAAAAATATTTCAGGGACGCAATGAGCAGGGCATGTGCCATACGGCGATTGCCTTTGCCAAGCAACACAATCGCCGCAAGATTATTCCCTGCTCGTCGTCGGTAGGGCCGGGTGCTGCCAATATGGTGACGGCCGCAGCCACCGCAACGGTCAACAATATCCCGTTGCTCTTGTTCCCAGCAGATACGTTTGCCGCCCGCCAGCCCGACCCTGTTTTGCAGCAGCTTGAGCAAAGCTCAAGTCTTGCCGTCACTACAAACGATGCGTTTAAACCTGTCTGCAAATATTGGGATAGGATTATCCGTCCGGAGCAGCTAATGACCGCGATGATTAATGCTATGCGGGTGTTAACTGATCCCGCGGAAACCGGCGCAGTTTGCATTGCTCTTTGCCAGGACACGGAGGGTGAAAGCTTCGATTTTCCCGAATATTTCTTTCAAAAGCGCGTGCACCGAATTACACGGCCGGCCGCTGTTGATGAGGAGCTTGAAGACATTGCGGATGTAATTTCAAATGCGAAATATCCGTTGGTTGTAGTTGGGGGCGGCGTGAGGTACTCGGAGGCTGGTGAAACGCTTGAAAATTTCTGTGAGGAGTTCGGCATTCCGTTCGGTGAAAGTCAGGCAGGAAAAAGCGCCTGCAAATCGAGTCATCCGTATTGTCTTGGCGGCATTGGCGTGACTGGCTCGCTTGCTGCAAATACGATTGCCGAAACTGCGGATGTGTTAATAGCGGTAGGCACAAGGCTGTCGGACTTCACAACAGGCTCCAAGCAGCAGTTCAAAAATCCTAACCTCAAGGTTGTCACGATAAACAACAGTCGCTTCCATGCATATAAGCTAGACGCGGTCAAAGCTGTGGGCGATGCGAAGATTACGATCAAGGTGCTCGCGGAAAAGCTGCGCGCAAAACAATACCATTCTGCCTACAAGGATGAAATCAAAGCAGCAAAATCGGCGTGGGATACAGAGGCAAGAAGTCTTGCGGAATATTCCTACGACGAAAACTTCGAACCGATGGTGAAAGCCTGTGATCCCAGAACAATTCCGGAATTTGTTAAGCTAACTGGCGGCAAAATTACGCAAACGGCAGCGCTTTACGCCATACGTGAATGCATCGATGACGATGCGAATATCGTCACTGCGGGCGGCAGCTTGCCAAGTTGCATGCAACGTGTATGGACAACTGACAAGCGCGGCGGTTATCACGCGGAATATGGCTACTCCTGCATGGGGTACGAGGTTGCGGGCGCGCTTGGCGTAAAACTGGCTGAGCCGGAACATGAGGCTTACACCGTTGTTGGTGATTCCAGCTTCCAAATGCTGCACAGCGAAATCATGACTGCCATGCAGGAACAGGTTAAAATTAACATTCTGGTGTTCGATAACTGCGGTTTCGGTTGCATCAACAATTTACAAATGAACCACGGCGTTGGCAGCCTTGCAACTGAGTTCCGTTACCGTAACGAAGCTGGCGAGATTAAGGGAGGGTTAATTCCGGTCGATTACGCCAAAGTCGCCAGCGGCTATGGTCTTAAAACTTATACCGTAAGGACAATTGATGAGCTAAAAGACGCGTTGTTTGACGCAAAGAAACAGACCGTTTCCACGCTGATCGATTTAAAGGTGTTGCCGAAAACTATGACTGACGGCTACAAAAGCTGGTGGAATGTGGGCGTTGCGACCACATCGAAAAAGCCGGAAGTGCTGGAAGCATGCGACCGTGTGCTGGCAGGCCGTGCCCGTGCCCGCAAGTATTAAGGCAGTGGGATTGAGCGGATGATGCGCCGGATAAGGTCGACTAAACTTCATATGGGGTAAAAACCCCACCTGAAGCGTTCGTCTCACTTTATGAAGAAACCAATCAGGCTAGCGGATGGTTATTTATGGCGATGTTTTGAAATAACGCCAGCAGGAGGGGTGGTCTGTAGCCTAAAGCTAGCTTTACAGGTAAGTCGCATAGTTATAGCTTTAGGGATTTTAATTTTGGCGAAAAATAGTATTAAGAGGTGAGCAAATGGGGAATGTATTTTTAGTTCCCGCTAAAATAATATCGGGAATTGATGTCATAAATGAGCTGGGTGAACATATTCAAGGCAAGGGGACTAAGGCTCTTTTAGTTACCGATCAATTTATGCTTCAATCTGGTAATGTAAAAAAAGTAACAGCAGTCTTGGATAAAGCAAACATCGCCTATGCGATCTACGATGGTGTAAACAGTGAACCAACAGATAAAATTGTAGAAACAGGCGTTACGCTGTATAAAGCGGAAAAATGCGATTTTTTAATAGCGCTGGGCGGCGGCAGTCCAATAGATGCCGCAAAAGCAATTGGCTTTATGTCGGTAAGCTCCGGTAAGATTAGCGATTACCTGCGTAAAACAATCAATACACAGGTTCCTTTTCTGGTAGCAATTCCTACAACGGCTGGTACAGGATCAGAAGCCACTAAATTCACGATCATTGCCGATACCGAAAACAACGTAAAGATGCTGCTTGCCGGTCCTTCACTTTTACCGGCTCTTGCAGTCGTAGACTCATCATTCACGCTAACAGCTCCACCGAACGTAACAGCAGCAACAGGTGTCGATGCTTTAACTCATGCAATTGAATCCTATACATCAAGAAAAGCTCAGCCATTATCCGACACTTTCGCGCTATCAGCAATCAAGAAGATTCATAAGAATTTACCGATTAGTTTTAAAGATGGCAAAAACGAAATAGCAAGGCTTCAAATGTCAATCGGTTCTCTTGAAGCCGGTATCGCCTTTAATAATGCATCAGTTACTATCGTTCATGGTATGAGCAGGCCAATTGGCGCACTATTCCATGTTGCACATGGTGTATCGAATGCAATTCTTCTCCCAGCTTGTCTTGAATTCGCAATTGAAGATAATGCCGCAAGATTTGCCGAAATTGGCAGAGTGATGAGGGTGGCTGATGAAAAGACACCGGAGTATGATGCAGCAAAAGCAATGGTAAAAGAGATTGCTCGCTTATGCAAGGAATTGGGAATTCCGACGTTAGAGCAACTTGGAGTTAAGCAAGAAGATTTCTTCAAACAGCTTGATAAAATGGCAGAAGATGCACTCGCCAGCGGTAGTCCACAAAACACTTATAGAATACCTACTAAAGAACAGATTATCGAAATCTACAAGAAACTGTTTTGAACTTCTATAGATGGTTGGGGGACGCCAAATGTCATTAAAAACAATTGCTTTAATTGCTCATGACCGCAAAAAGCAGACAATGTTGAATTTTGCAAAAGATAAAATGATGATTCTCAGTCAGTATAACCTTATTGCAACTGCGACTACCGGCGATCTTATTGCGGACGATACGGAGTTAATCGTCACTAGGCTGCTATCCGGGCCACTCGGGGGCGACCTGCAGATTGGAGCGAAAATAGCTGACGGGGAAGTAATTTTAGTCATTTTTTTGCGCGATCCCCTCACAGCTCAACCCCATGAGCCGGATATAAATGCGTTGTTGCGAGTGTGTGATGTCCATAACGTACCTGTTGCTACTAACTTAGAGAGTGCACAAATGTTGATTGCGGCGTTGCCATAAGGAATTCTGATTCTTTCTGAAGAAAAATACGGCCCATAAAGTTTTAAGAATTAATACTTGGCAGAAAAATGGTTAATGGGATTAATTAGACTCAATTCTTATAAGAGGGAATGGTCCAAATCTATTGTTTTTTAAAAAAAGGGGGTATTTATAAATGAAAATTGGCTTTAACGAAGGGTGCAATCGCTTTTGTGAAAACCACTCTGTATTGAAAGATCTCGAATACTGTGAAAAATATGGATTTGATTACATTGACATTCAATCCGAGTGTCTTGATCGCGATTTGGCAGCTGGCAAGTATACCATTGAAGATCTCGGTAAGTGGTTTGAAACTCATAAACTGAAAATGTTGTCTTACAATGCACTTATATTCTTTAACATGAAGCAGACTTCTGAAGAAAAGCAGGCGGTAATGGTTAAGCTTGATGAAATTATTCACCGCTGCAATATCCTGAACTGCAAAATGATTGTAATCGTTCCATCTATGAATTTAGAAGTAGATGCAACAGTTGCTGAAATACGCGAGGATGCAGTTGCTGTTATAAACGAGATGATTAAGAAGGTAGAACCCTACAACATTCGCCTTTCGCTTGAATTTTGCGGTGCACCAGGGATGTCCATCAATCGCTTTGAATATGCATATGACATCGTTCAACAAGTAAATTCTCCGTTGGTCGGCATTACACTTGACCAATACCACTTTCATGCAATGGGCTCGTCATGGGATTTTCTCGAAAAAGCGGATGGCAGTAAAATTTTTGTATGGCATCTCAACGGCATGGAGGATATGCCATGCGGCGCAGCTTATAACACAGATGAAAAGAGGGTATGGCCGGGCGAAGCGAATGATTGCTTAGATCATCAGCGTTATGCAAACGTGCTCAAATCTATAGGATTTGCGGAAGACGTCTGCACGATTGAGGTGTTCAGGCCTGCTTACTATCAATTAACGCAAGAGGAAAATGTAAAAACAGCGGCAAAAGTAATCAAGAATCATATCAAGAAATTCTGGGGTTGATGCCTAGAAGTAATTTTCTAAGTTCCTACTTATATCACCGAAAAATACTTGCTACAAATACCGCTGCAACACACATATGCAAAAAAACAGCATTTGTTTTAAAGCGATCCCCTCACAGCTCAGCCCCATGAGCCGGATATAAATGCGCTTCTGCGAGTGTGTGATGTCCATAACGTACCGGTGGCAACTAATTTAGAGAGTGCACAAATGCTGATTGCTGCATTGCAATAAGAAATGTTCTAAGTCTTTCAAGGAAAACACAGCCCATGAAGCTAGGATTTGCCTAGTTTCATGGGCTGTTCATGTTATATGATTCATGGTCATAGCGAGAAAGCCTCTAAAGGGATGAGCATAAAAAGCTAATGTCCTTGGTGACAGAGTTTCCGCTCCAATTTGATACATAGAGATTGCCGCTATGGTCTATGGCAAGCCTTGTAGGAGACTGAAAGCCGGTATAGGTTTTCTTCAGAGTAAGTCTTGCGCCGTCGATAGCGGCTTGATGTCGTTCTTCCTGGGCGGATGGGGTAAGGTTTGTCGTTGGTTTAGGTTTGACGGACGGCTCATTTTGGAAATTGCGCCGAAAGAGCAGCCTGTCACAAATATAAGTGCCACCATAGCAAGTGTTAGTAAGCGTTGCAATTTTCTCCACCACCTCATTTGACTGCTTTTTGATTATGCAGGGAATCTCCGGTGTAATCAAATATCGGCGCCCGCAAGGTAAATGCGAGTGTTTCCCCGTTAACGGCGCCCACTGTCTGTTCGCTGTCGTAAAGCGCCAGAAGAAAATCCGCCATCTGCTCACTAGTGTGGTAGCGGCCAAAACTCTTATCGTAATCATACTCTGCTACATCGTTGGCCATTTTGCCAAACTCTGTTTGCGTTGCGGCAGGAGCCAGTACTTTGGCCTTAAGCTTGGCTTGCCCTGCCTTTAACTCATGAGCAAGTCCCTCAGTAAAGGCGCTTACGTAGAATTTGGCCGCACAATACGTAACGGCGTTGGGGACGATTGCATACCCGCCCCGAGAGGAAATAGTAATGAGCTGGGTTCCGGGGACGTCCTTGTAATCCCTAACATAGAGCGAGGATAAAATGGTCAGGGCTTCCACATTGACATGCAGCATGGTTTCAATTTTGCTCAGATCCTGCTGGGCCACGCTGTCGTAATTGCCGAAGCCCGCGTTATTAATCCAGGTTTCAACCGGAAACTCCCTTACCTCCTGATACAGTTGATGCGCATTGGCCGGGATGGATAGATCGCAGGCTTTTACTACGACATCAACGGTCGGATGCTGTTCTTCAATTTCCTGTTTAAGCTTTTCCAGCCGGGATTGACGGCGGGCAACTACAATTACATTTTTTGCGCGTCGGGCAAATGCCTTGGCGGCTGCGTAGCCGATCCCGGAACTGGCTCCCGTAATGACCGTATAATTTTGGGTGTTATTCATTTGTACAACCTCCTGCTTTTTGATATGCTTATACTGTACAATGTAGAGTAAACTCTAGGTCAAGTCTTTTGCGGAGGTGTGAAATGAATTATTCTATTGGCGATTTCTCAGCCATTACCGGGATAAGTATTTATACGTTGCGGTACTATGAAAAGGAGAAGTTGATTATTCCGGCGCGGAAAGAAAACGGCAGGCGCAGCTATGTGGAGAGTGATATTGCGTGGATACAGTTTATCAAGCGTTTGAAAGATACCGGTATGCCAATCAGGGAAATTCAAAAATATGCTAAGCTTCGGACCCAGGGCGATACGACAATGATTGATCGCATGGAAATGCTGGCAAGGCACCGGGCTGTTCTCAGTGAAGAGATTGGAAAGCTGAAAGAGCATCTTGGCAACCTGGATAATAAAATTAGCTATTATCGGACGGAGATACAGAGGCAAAAGCAATCAGTGGGATAGGAGTGGTTATTTTGGGGGATGGGAAAGTTGAGTTGCCTGATTTTTTTCCGGGGTATCAGCTTTCCCAATGACAATTTTTATGATATAATTTAAGTTCATATAAAGGTATTGATTAGGAAGCTATACAGGCCAGAAAAAATAGGAGGGATTGACTAAATGGAATTATGGTATACCGAATATCAGACTAAAAATTTAGGTCTTACCGCACGGATAAAAGAAACATTATATGTCGGACAGTCTGAGTTTCAGGAGATTGCTGTAGTAGACTCTTATGAATTCGGGCGGATGTTGGTGCTTGACGGGGTATTTCAGACTTCTATTTTTGAAGAATTTATTTATCACGAAATGATTGCCCATGTGCCGCTGTTTTCCCATCCCAATCCTAAAAATGTTCTGGTTATTGGCGGTGGTGATGGCGGGACTATCCGTGAGGTCGTCAAGCATCAGTCTGTAGAAGTGGCAGAGATGGTGGAAATTGACGGAATGGTTGTAGAGGCCAGTAAAAAATATCTGTCGGAAATCAGCGTGGCTTTAAATGAGAAGCATCCCAAGTTGCGGCTTACAATCGGTGACGGCATTAAATATTTGCAAGAAGTAGAGGGTAAATATGACGTCATCATTGTTGACTGTTCTGACCCTATTGGTCCAGGAGAAGGCTTATTTACTCACGCCTTTTATCAGAATGTACATAAAGCGCTTAAAGCGGATGGTTTGTTTGTCCAACAGACCGAATCACCTTTTTTCCACCAGCAGTTGATTAAGCGGCTCCAGAAAGATATTGCGTCATTGTTTCCGATTACTCGCTTATATTTGGCTAACATTCCGATCTATCCGAGCGGCCTGCATTGCTTTACAATGGGCTCTAAGCAGTATGACCCGGTTGATGCTTGTATAGCGCGTATTCCGGAAAACTTGGGCACTCGCTATTATAACCGTGATATTCAAAAAAGTTGTTTTGCTCTGCCGAATTTTGTTCAAGATTTATTAAAATAAAGTAAAATGCGTGATGCCGACCGGGCAATCACGCATTTTTTATGCTGGTCCTAAACCAATTTTTCCGGATTCAAGCCGTCAAGTTCTGGTAGTACAAAGCGTCCGTCCTTGCGGATCAGCCTATCGTCAAACCAAATTTCGCCACCGCCATATTCAGCATTCTGGATGCAGACCAAATCCCAGTGAATGGCGGACTTATTGCCATTAAAAGCGACATCATAAGCGTTACCAGGAGTAAAGTGGAAGCTGCCTTTGATTTTTTCGTCAAACAAGGTATCTTTTATAGGCTTTTCTATATATGGATTGACACCCAGAGCAAATTCGCCAATGTAACGGGCTCCTTGATCTGTATCAAAAACTTTATTTATATTTTCGCTGTCATTTGCCGTAGCCTTGACGATTTTACCGTCTTTAAATTCAAGGCGAATGTTCTCATAAGTAAACCCCTGGTATACAGCCGGAGTATTATATGATAGGATGCCATTAACCGAATTCTGTACCGGGGCGGTATAGACTTCGCCGTCAGGTATATTCCTGAGTCCTGAGCACTTTATAGCCGGGATGCCTTTTATTGAAAAGGTGAGGTCAGTATTGGGGCCGATAATTTTTACTTTATCGGTTGCCTGCATCAGCGCAACTAATGGATCCATTGCTTTATCCATTTTTTTATAATCCAGATTGCAGACATTAAAATAGAAATCTTCAAAGGCCTCAGTGCTGGTATTGGCTAGTTGGGCCATAGAGGCATTGGGCCAGCGAAGGATACACCACTTGGTATGGGGAACACGCACGTCAAGATGCACTGGTTTAATCCAGTCCTGTTGATAGCGTTGTAGTTGAGAGGAGGGAACGTCTGCCATTTCGGTGATGTTAAAGCTGGCTCTAATGGCAATATAAGCGTCCATCTCTTTCATACGTGCCTCTTCCCAGCGAGCGGCTAGCTTTAACTGCTCGCTCGAGGCGTTTCTGAGCAAAGCCCGTTGCAGTTGGCTGTTCTTAAGTTCAAGAAAAGGTATGCCGCCTACGGCGTAAGCTTCATCGACTAAGGCTTTAGCCAGAGGAAGGGCATCATCGTACATTTCGATTAATATTTTTTCGCCGTGCGCAAGACTGGTCGAATAACCAATCAGGTTTTTAGCGAGAGTTTGAATTCTTTGGTCCAAGAGTATACCTCCTCAATGTTTTCTACGCAATTATCAGTATTTGATGTTTTAACAAAAATATCCTTTCAGAAAAGCAATAAACTTATAAAAAAAGTGATAGTCTACTACTTGCATTTTTATTGCACCTAGTATATAATTCATTATGTTATTAAATTCCTTGATAGCTCAGTTGGTAGAGCAATCGGCTGTTAACCGATCGGTCGTAGGTTCGAGTCCTACTCAAGGAGCCATTCCGGCCCGTTGGTCAAGCGGTTAAGACACCGCCCTTTCACGGCGGTATCAAGGGTTCGATTCCCTTACGGGTCACCATATAAAAAGCGAGCCAGGTTCTCACGAGCCAACAGGCGAAATGAGAATCTGAGTGAGTCGCTTAGTTCTTAAGCAGAGAGCCTAAGAAGCGAGCCGAAAGGCGAAGATTGATTGGTGCGAATCGCTTAATTGAGTGTAGCGAAGAACATACTTTTTTCTTTTTGCTTTTTGCCTTTTAACCTTTCATTTTGGGCGATTAGCTCAGCCGGGAGAGCGCCTGCCTTACAAGCAGGATGTCGGCAGTTCGATCCTGTCATCGCCCACCAATAAAAGAAGCACTCAGTCTAATTTGAGAGCTTCTTTTTTGTTGTTCGCCTTTCTTTATCCGATGACTAAACCGCGTCTAAGGCTCCCTCTTCTGCAAGCGGGAGCCTTACGCGGGCTAAGTCCCTGGATAAGGTCGACTAAACTTCAGATGGGGTAAAAGCCCCGCCTGAAGCTCAGTCTCTCTTTATAATTGGTGTCTTTTTTTAACGCTTAAATAATTTCCCTGGCAATAATGATGCCAGTGCCAGACCGACGATGGGAAGTACCGATAGTACTGTGAATACACTAGGAACACCAAAATGATCGGCGACATAACCGAGTAGTGTAGCTCCTACGCCGCCAAGTCCGATACTAAAGCCAATCGTCAGTCCTGATGCCATGCCCACATAGCCTGGCATCATTTCCTGCGCCAAAACGACTGTTGTGGCAAACGACGAGATAAGAGCAAACCCTGTTAAAGCCAGTAAGATTAACGTTGCTAAGCCGCTGGTATATTGAAATAAGCTAATCAAGGGTATTGTTACTAGTATTGAGACCATGATTACTGTTTTGCGGCCAAAGCGGTCGCTTAAGGTAGCCCCCATATATGTGCCTGCGACGCCGGCAAGTAGAAATACAGCCAAAAGATAGCTGGCATACATTGGACTGCCTGCTAAATAGTTAATATAGTACATTGGTATGTAGGTGGTTAACCCTGTATGAATGCTGGATCTGATAAATACAAATGCTAACAGAGTGGCGAGGAGGCCGTAATTAAGCGGTTGCCGGTTACTTACGCCAGTCCGAGCAGCAGTAGTCGTGCTTGTGGTAGCTACTGCCGGCGATATAGCTGGCAGGTTGCGGTAGAGCAATGATGCCATGATTAGGCTGGGAATGATAAAATAAAGAGTGTTTGTTAGTACTCCCGGCGCATTGAGGGCAAATGACATCGTAATTGAGCCGACAGCCAACCCCATATTACCGCCTACTGAAAATAACCCCATACTACGTCCCTTAGTTGAAACGCTGCTGATAAGATGAGTTGATTTCGAAGCTTGCGGGTGAAAGCAAGCAACCCCCAGACCGCAAAGCACGACGGCTGCCAGCAGTGTCGTGTACGATGTCATAATCCCAATAATTGCTAGCCCTATTCCGGAAATTATGATGCTGGCGGGAATTAACCAGGGTAATGAGACGCGGTCAGTCAGATAGCCAAATATTGGCTGGATGACTGACGAAGTCAGGTTTTGTACAAGAACAACGACACCAATCTGAGTATAAGTGAGACTAAAAGCAGTTTTTAAATAGGGCAATAGCACAGGCAGTGCTCCCTGGCTGATATCGGTAATTAAGTGCCCAAAAGCTAAAAGAGTCAGTGGCTTTGTTAATAGCCGTTGTTTATACTGAATTTGTTCCAACTAATCACTCCTATTGCTAAATATTATCTAAATGAACTATTAATATAATAATAGGCCGATATAGCTAAAATATCAATTAGCCGGAGCGGGGATTTTCGGCTCTCCGCTGGCGTATTAGCCGATATAGCTTGTTTATCTCAGCATATAAAGAGTAGTTGCCATTTTGATGCAGGATATATGAATTGCGCCCTTTTATCCGATGACTAAGTCGCGTCTTAACTCCCTGTAGAAGGTCGAGTGAACTTGTTTCAGTAAATCTGAAACATCGGGGGTTCAGGTGGAGAATCTACTCCACCTGAACTGAAGCCGCCTGTAGAGGCGGGAGTTTTGACTAAATATTTAAGATAAACTGGAAATAGGGTAAAAATCTCGCCTGGAGCTAAGTATCTCTTTATTTTTGCCAGCTTCGAGGCTTCATGGTATAATAATAAAGATCATGTTAGGAGGCTGCTGTTTATGATGACGACTTTTGGCCTGCTGTTTGCTGTGCTAGCAGCATATTGGGTATATAATGACACACGAAGGCGCGGCTATGATTTAGGTACAATAATGTTGTGGTCAATTGGTACATTGGCTGCATTTTATATATTCTTGCCATTATACTTGTTGATTGGCAGGAAGAGCCCCGTGAAATCGCAACGAGACGATAATATTATTGATGTTGAAGTCGTACCGGTGGAAGAGACGATTCAGTGCCCCATGTGCGCCAGCAACGTCAAAGATGATTTTAAAGCCTGTCCTTATTGCGGGTTTACTTTAAAGCCTGTCTGTGTTTGCTGTGGAAAAGAGCTTAACCGTGAATGGCGGCTATGCCCTTATTGTCAGACTGCTGCCGATGTAAAATAAGATAATCGCTAAACATGATAATTTTATTGGACATGGTACGATTGATGTGTTATAATCGTATTCGTGGCTAAGACAACATAACACGCGCCCGTAGCTCAGGGGATAGAGCATCGGCCTCCGGAGCCGGGAGCGCAGGTTCGATTCCTGCCGGGCGCACCATAGGAAAATCAAGCACTTTCAGCATATACTGAAAGTGTTTTTTGTGATTTGGGGAACAACTTGGGGAACAAAACTTGCAAACTACATAGTTTTTTATATAAAATCGCCGTAATACTCAACTTCTACTTTTTAGCTTGCTGAATATTCTTAGCCAAACTATCGGCAATAGTCTTATCTTTTTGCGGTAACACATGAGCGTATATGTCCTTGTCGTGCTTACTTGCGCATGCCTAGCTCGCTCGGAGACTGCTTAAATGATTGTATCAAGGAAACCGCTAACAAATTATTAGCGGTTTTATAGCGTCTTGTCAAGTGGTGTAAATTGAGAAACAACAAAGTGACAATAATAAAAGAAAAAATCCGGTTAATATTCCTAATAAGCATGCCGTTATACGCAACAAGCGCGTATAGCGTCACGCTTATTAGGATAAGAACTAACGTTTTTCTTTTCTTTTTAGGTTTCTGGCTGTTCTTTTCAGCCATTATCTAGCAAATCAAGTAAAGGCAGCTCTGATAAGGTCCTCAATTTTAATATGGACTCCAAACTTGTAACGTTTTTCGGCCGCCAGCCATTCATCCTGTTGCTCTATTAATACTGCGCCGTAAGTCGGATTACGGCTTTACGATTCGGAAAAATAGAGACAACATTAGAACGGCGGCGAATCTCCTTATTGAGCCTCTCCAAAGGATTGGTTGAATAAATCTGTGGATGATGAGCCTTTGGAAATACCATGTATGCAAGTATTTCTTCTTCTGCATTTTCCAGTACTTGCATAGCCTTAGGAAAATGATGTTCAAGCTGATTGACTACGTTACGAAGCTGTTTTTTGGCTTCTTGCAAACTCTCTTGCGCGAAAATGGTACGAACCATGGCGGCAACCATGCCTTGCTGTTTGTGATTGACATGACAAAGAATGTTACGCATACAATGAACTCGACAACGTTGCCAACTTGTGCCGGGTAAAATGGTGGAAATAGCCTTCTTAAGCCCTTCGTGCGCATCGGATATGACAAGCTTCACACCGGATAAGCCCCGGCGTACCAAAGAACGTAAAAATTCCTCCCAAAATGCGCCGTTTTCGCTCATGCCTATATCGAAACCAAGAATATGACGCGTACCATCATCACTGACAGCAATAGCGACTACAACCGCCATATTCTGAGAGTGTCCAGCCTCACGTACCTTCGGAAACGTAGCGTCAAGCCAAATATAAGGATATGCTCCTGTCAATGGGCGATTACGAAATATCTCTACACTTTCGTCAAGTTCCTTGTACAATCTTGATACTGCGCTTTTATCAACCTTGATACCCATATCTTCAACAAGTTTATCGACTTTACGGGTGGAAACACCGTTGACATATGCTTCTTGAATGACATTTACGAGCGCTTTATCAACCATCCGGCGTGGTTGTAAAAAGCCGGGGTAATAACTTTGCCCACTTCGTAATTTGGGTATCTGAAGCATTATCTCGCCTACTCCTGTAGATAAACTTCGCTCTCTTGTTCCGTTGCGATAAGCCATCCTTTCACAGCTTCGCTCATGCCGGGCCGCTTTATTTTTTGCTTCCACCTCAAGTTCCATTATTAAATTTAGCATCTTTGCCAACGCTTGTCTTAAAAAATCTTCATTTTCGCTAACTAGCATTTTTTTCAATTCGTCTAAATTGGGTATAATATTTTTGCTGGGCATCGTGGGGATACTCCTTTCATAGTTTCGTCACTATGTAGTTTCTCCTCTTTCGCCCAGTTTTTTACTGCCGCGAATTTACACCACTATATGAGACTCTGAACAGTCCATAGTTTGCCTAAAAAAGGGATTCTAAGAAGCCAAGCGTTTAGCTGTGTCGAGTTGCTTGGCACGAATTATTGCAATTATAGGAAAAAAAGAGGAATTTTTAAAACCTGCA
>Ga0153996_1000171_pt1 | contig 33484 bp, 46 predicted proteins | sample TSNC080MetaG_FD_104728 | JGI IMG/M metagenome (GOLD analysis project Ga0153996, IMG submission 104728) | Attine ant fungus gardens microbial communities from North Carolina, USA - TSNC080 MetaG | ecosystem: Host-associated > Fungi > Mycelium > Unclassified | place: USA: North Carolina, Lumber...
CGCCAACGTCGGATCCGGAGCCACTTTATAAAAACAGGTATGCCGGATATCTAATTCATCAAGCTTCTCTTCTACAGCTTTCGTAAAACCATTTTTATATAGAAACTCATCCGTTACGATAAATGCTTTTTTCTTGCTGTATATATCCTTTAGTTCCTGTAGAGCTAAGCCCATGCATCCTCGCTTAAAGTATACCTTTTCCGGGGTTCTGAACCAAAGCATGTTTTCTCTCCTCTCAGCCACTGTTTTAAGATTAATCAGCTGGTGCACACCGACGTTTGCAGAAACGGAATTCCCGCCCCATGAACCGCATCCTAATGTCAGTGAAGGAGCTAATTTAAAATTGTATATATCTCCGATCCCGCCATGCGATGCCGGGGTGTTAATCAATATCCGGCAAGCTTTCATGACTGCTTCGAATCGATCCATTTTAACTTTTTCTGCCATGTTGATGTACAGTGAAGCCGTATGTCCATAACCGCCATCTTCTACCAAGCGCTCAGCTTTCTGAACCGCTTCCTCAAAATCCTGCGCCTTATACATCGCTAATATCGGAGAGAGCTTTTCATGAGCAAAGGCTTCTGTTAGCTCTACCGATTCAACCTCACCAATCAGGATCTTGGTTTCAGCCGGCACCTTTAATCCTGCCATTTCAGCTATTGCATAGGCCGACTGGCCGACGATTTTAACATTCAAAGCACCGTCGATCAGAATTGTTTCGCGTATGTTATCAAGCTCATCTTTCTTCAGGAAATAACATCCGCGGGCAGCAAACTCCTCTTTCACCTGCTCATATATCCCTGCCAGCGCTATCACTGATTGTTCCGATGCGCAGATCATACCATTATCAAAGGTCTTTGAATGGATTATGGAGCTTACCGTCAGCTTCACATCAGCAGTATCATCGACAACCGCCGGGGTATTTCCGGCGCCTACGCCGATCGCCGGTTTTCCCGATGAGTACGCTGCTTTTACCATCCCCGGACCGCCGGTCGCCAAAATGATATCGGCTTCTTTCATGACCTGATTGGTTAGCTCCAGCGAAGGTACATCAATCCAGCCGATAATCCCTTCCGGAGCTCCCGCTTTCACTGCCGCATCAGCGACAACTTTAGCCGCTGCAATTGTGGCGTCCTTGGCCCGGGGATGCGGACTGATGATGATCGCATTGCGGGTCTTCAACGCCAGCAGTGTTTTAAAGATTGCTGTGGAAGTTGGATTGGTCGTCGGAATAACCGCTGATATCAAACCGATTGGCTCGGCAACTGTTCTCAATCCGTTAGCTTCATCTTCTTCGATGACGCCGCAGGTCTTTGAATTCTTATAGGCATTGTAAATATATTCTGAGGCATAGTGGTTTTTATTCACCTTATCTTCCACAATGCCCATTCCAGTCTCTTTCACCGCCATTTTAGCGAGAGGAATTCTTTGCTTATTTGCCGCCATGGCCGCCTCATAAAAAATCTTATCAACTTGTTCTTGTGAGTAAACTGCAAATTCCCGCTGCGCTTTCTTCATTGCTGTCATTTTCTTATTCAGCGCTTCTGCACTGTTAATTACCTGATCCGGATTTCCATTTTTGTTTTCCATTTATGCTACCTCCCAGTTGTATTCATCATGTGGCAGATGTAATAATACCATATTGTTATTTTTTTGTCAATACCGTTTATTTTTTAACATTTCGGTTTCACCAGAAAATGCCTGTCTAGTAATTATGCGTAATATAAAAAGGAATATCCCAAAAGATATAAACTTTTGGGATATTCTCAGACTATCTTACCTGGTTGATATAAAATTTAAATTTGTCAGTTCTATAATAACACTTAAAATTTTCAATCGGGATTTCTTTGCCGTTAACAACACCGTATGTAATACAGCGAAACAGTATGATCGGTGATCCTTCTTTAATATCTAAATATTCGGCGACATTATCCTGTGCCAATATTGCTTCCATCGTTCTTCTGGCTTTGGTAATCCTGACGCCATACTCTTCCTGCAGGACCCGGTATAAAGACTCTTTATCAAAGGAATGCTTTATCAGCCCCGGGAACAGCTTCTCCGGTAAAAATGTCAGGGTATAATTCAAAGGTTCCTGATCTGCGTATAAAATTCTGCCGATCTCATATAAGTTATCATCGGTGGTAACTTCCAGTGCTTTGGCCCTTCTTATATTGGCTTTCACTACTTCCGAAACAACCACCTGTTTGCTGGGGACCATCCCCAGGCGGATGACGTCTTCGGTGCAGCTGGTAATAGCGATCAGATCGCTGCTGCGATCATCACTTTTTACATATGTGCCTTTTCCCTGCACCTTGTAAAGATAACCTTCATTGACCAATTCCTCGATAGCCTTTCTTACGGTAATCCGACTGACCTGATACTGTTCCATCAATTCCCGTTCACTGGGGATCGGATCTTCAGAATTAAATTCTTCATTGTCTATTTTTTCGATTATTGTTTTTTTCAGCAAATAATATTTTGGTACTCTATCATCCATCACTTCTCACCTTATTTTTCATCATTTCGTTCTGCTGATTTTTATTATATAATGTTTTCCAGTTATTTACAAGGAATTCTGCATCAGCACCAAGCCCTGAACTCCCGGATCTTATCCTGCATTTTCGGAACGTGATCCCATAACTTTAATATCGTACTGCCGACAAATGCAGCATCTGCTCCCGCATCTTTTACCATTTTTACATCCTCCGGCGCATGGACACCGACACCGCAGTAAATCGGCCGGGCAATACCGCTCCCGCGAAGGTGATCAATACAATCTTTCAGCGTCGGATATTGACTATTTTGTTCCTGTTCTTCATATGGCTTAGCCTGAAGATATACAAAACCATTTGACTGTCTGGCCGACTCAATTTCCGCAGCCGGCAGATGGTATTGCACATAACACGATACCTGCAGTCCGGCAGCTATCATCTGTGCTTTAACCGTATCATCTTTTATGCCCACCAGAAGGATATCTTTAAGATCATTCTCGAGGCAGAACCCAATAAATCGCTCTGTACCCAATTCTAACACAGTATTTTCATAGGCCAGCACCAACAGCTTCACTCCCGGCAGATCAGACTTAAGAGCCAGGATCGCTTCCATATATCGCTCATAATCATCACACGCCTCTAAAGCACTTTGCATTCTTCCGGCAATATATTCACTTTCCAGAAAGGGATCGCGGGAAGGAAAATCCACCTCAATAATACGGCATCCTGCCTCAGCATACGCAAGTGCGGTTTTATGACTCTCTGCTAAGGTCGGATATCCATTGGAAAGATAACAAATAATCTCCATAACTTATTCTCCTTTATATACGTTCCTAAACAACTCCTCTATTTCAGATATCGAGGGGATGATTGGATTGGTCTTTGTACAGCCATCGGCTAATGCTGTTTCAGCCATTTCAGGAATACGATTCATATAGGTTTTCCGGTCTGATATCACACCTGCAAAGCCTTCGGGGATGTCCAATATTCGATTTAATTCTATTACCCCCCGCTCTAAATCATTTACTCCTGCTTTCCCTGCGAGCTGCCGGTAGATTCTTCGGCTCCTGCCATCGGCTGAATTGAAACCGATAATATGAGGAAGCAGCACGGCATCGGCCAGGCCGTGGGCCACATGGAAAAAGCTTCCGATTGTATGGGCCATCGAATGAACAATCCCCAGCGACACATTGGTAAATGCCATGCCGGCCGTCATCGAAGCCAGCAGCATCTTTTCCCGGGCTTCAATATCAGAACCGTCCCGATAAGCCCGCGGTAAGTAGGTTATAATATCCAGCGCGGCCTGAGTGGCCAGCAGGTCAGAAATATAATTCGCCCTTTTCGAAACCAGCGCTTCCAGCGCATGGGTCAAGGCATCCATTCCGGTCTCAGCGGTAATCTTTGACGGCATCGAGACCGTTACATCCGGATCACAAATAGCAATATCCGGCATCATTTCCATATTTCCCAACCCATGTTTCATACCGGTTTCATTATCGGAAATGACAATTGAACGGGAAACCTCGCTGGCGGTTCCGCTTGTCGACGGAATGCAGCATAGCCTGGCCTTTTTTCGAAGTTTGGGAAACTCTTTCATCGTAATCAGTTCCTCTATGCTCTTCAATTCCGGGTGTTCATAAAACACCCACATCGCTTTTGCTGCATCCATTGCCGATCCGCCGCCTAATCCGACGATCAGGTCAGGTTCAAAATCCAGCATTTCAGTTGTCCCGCGCATGACCGTCTGAAAAGTGGGGTCTGGTTCTACCCCCTTGATAACTCCGGTTACTGCCCCTGTACTGCTGAAATATCCTTCGATTTTTCCAAGCACCCCGTTCTTTTCCATACTGCTTCCGCCAGTTACTATGATTACCCGTCTGGCTTTTATAGTCTTAATATATTCAAGGCTTTCCGCTCCGAACATCAATTCGCTTCCCGCTAATTTCATTGGCCGCATCATAATTATCTTCTCCTTTACATTTTCTCTATCCGTGCAATCCATCCAATACCTTCTTAACCAAATCGTAGGAAATCGGGTTACTCAGAACCCCACCCTCTTTCAGGCTGGAACCGATGATAGCACCATCAGCGATCGCCAGCTGACTCCTGATATTTTCTGCATTTACACCGCTGCCGGCAAATACCGGCAGCTTCACCACCTGTTTTACTCTCTTAATCATATCTATCGGAGTCTCTTCACCGATTTGGCTGCCGGTGATGATAATTCCATCCGCCCCATTATCCGCTGCTTCTTTGGCGGACTGTTCGATCGTTATGCCAGGCAGCAGCATGTGGGCGTGTTTCACCTGCACATCAGCGATGATTTTAACCCTTTCCTGTCCCAGTGCCCGGCGGTATTCCAAACATTGTTTTGCACAGGGATATATGATCCCATCGGTAAAAATTACCGTATCGGTAAATACCGGAACCCTGATAAAAGATGCTCCGGTAATTGCTGCAATTGCAATACCCGCTTCACAGTCGTTAAATGCCGCATCTACTCCAACCGGGATGCTGAGAGCATTTTTCACCTGCATCACGGCGGCCGCAAGAGCTGCCGTCTGAGCTTTACTTAATAGCGCTGAAAAGGGTGTGTCACCCATATTCTCCACAATAACTGCATCCACTCCGGCTTTTTCAAGGGTCAATGCATCTTGTACCGCCTGTTCCAGAATCTTTTGACCATCTCCATCAAAACCGGCTGTCGCAGGCAGCGGAAGACAATGCACCATGCCGATCACCGTCTGCGAGTTTACCGTAAATTTTTCTTTATTCATGCTTTTTCGCCTCCTTATTTATCTTTCATCATATGATAACGCCAGACACCTTCCAGAGCAGCCCGGCACAGGATGTCTTCGGCATCGGTCCGATCCTGTCCGGTTAACACTTCTTTTAAATTTTCCAGAACGGTTACAATCGTCAGGATACAAGTCTTTACTCCCATCAGGCGTCCCAGAGTCAGCATACAAGAAGACTCCATGTCGATACCGGCGACGCCCATACGACGCATTTCGCTATAGGTATCAGACATATCCCGGCCCCATTCCATAGAAAACTTTGAATCGTGCATACGGCTGTAGAATCCATCCATCGTACAATTCAGTCCATTGATATATCTTTTCCCTAAACCGGCAACCGTCTCATTCATCACATTAACCAATTCTAAATCAGCAACTGCCGGATAACTCAGATCAACATAGGTCTGACTGGTTCCTTCCCGCCTCAGTGCGGCGGACGGAATCAAGAAGTCTCCCAGCGTTTGATCCTGCATTGACATCGCCGTTCCCATTCTGACCGCAACCTCCATACCAGCTTCATACATCTCTTCCATCGCAATGGCTGCTGACGGTGCGCCGATGCCAGTTGATGTCACGGTGATATCAATCCCTTTATATTTTCCTGTATAGGTATTGAACTCACGCATAAAAGCTATCTTCTCTGGTTTCTCCAGGTATTTCTTAACCATCTCAACCCGCCACGGGTCGCCGGAAAACAATACGTACGGCGCAATATTACTCTGATCTGCTCCCATGTATAATGTACTCATCTATCTCTCCTTTACCTTTCATAATGTTTCAGCTTTGCGTGCAGCTGTTCGGCTGTCGGCATATTCGTGCAGCACCCCTCGGCCTGCAGGACAAATGAAGAAAAAGCACTGCCCAGACGACAGCATTGTTCAGGCTCATATCCCTTTAGATAACCGTACAGAAACCCGGTGATATATCCATCACCTGATCCGGTTGCATCAACGACTTCGGCAACCGGACAGATTCCGATCTGCTCTTTTTGAATTCCGGAAGCCGAACGGGTATAACAGCAGCTTCCCGCTCCTCCCAAAGTCGTAACAATTACCTCGACCTTGCTGATTTCGAATAATTGAGTGATATCTTCAAAACCATATAACTTTTCAATAATCTCCCGTTCCATTTCATTGGTAAAAATAATTTTACTCTCCAATAACACCTCTTTTAAAAACTCAATCGGAAAAGCGTCAAAATCATCTTTCATGCCAAAGACAAGCGGAACATTATGCATTTTACATTTTTTAAAAAATGCCAGATTGTCCTCTTTCGCTGCTACCGTCATCACGCCCAGCCTGGTATTGCTAAACAACTCATCATCCATCCGGGCAGCATATTTCCCATCCATCGCTCCGGGATAAAAAATGGTGATATGATCATGTCGATCGTCCTGCAGCAAATAACAAACCGAGGTTACTTCTCCGGGAACTTCTGTAATGCCCGCAAGGGGAACCTGGCCGGCGGTCAGAAACCGCTTAAAACCATTTTCTTCAAAATCATCACCAACCCTCAGTATAGGAAGCGCCTTCATCCCCAACCGGCACAAACCATAAGCAATATTAACCGAGCATCCGCCATAATAAATCCGGGTATTGGTCCGGTTGGTCACCAGGGAGGTGAATCCCGCTCTGGCCGGAGAGGCAATTTTGATAATATGATCCATACTTACATAACCGCTTGTTAAAATATCAGTCTTCATCCTCATTCTCCTTACAGCAATTGATTCTTCAACATCGCAAACAGGGTCGCGATATCTATTACATGACCTAAGTACTTGTCAATATCCTCAAGATGAACCCGATTGACCGCCTCGGAATTGGTCGTAACACATTCCTTGATCACATATGATTCATAATCAAGATAAAAAGCATCGGTAACCGTAGCCCGGATACAGCAGTTGGTCTTAGTTCCGGTTATAATCAAATTCTTGACTTGATTTTCTCTCAGGACCAGGTCCAGGTCGGTACCGAAGAACCCGCTGTATCGCCTCTTCGGTATCACATAATCTTTTTCCTCGTCGACCGGCAGAAGAGGGTCTATCTCGACGCCAAATGTTCCCTCGATGCAGTTTGGCCGCATCGCTGCTGCCTTGTTATCAACTTTCCCCAATCGATTTCGATGCTGCAGAAAGATAACCAGTATCCCCTCTTCCCGGCAGCGGTCCAGCACTCTGCGGATATTGGGGAGGATTTCCCGGTTCTGCGGATAATACACCAGCCCGACGGGGTCTGTAAAATCCCTTACCATATCAACGATTAATAATGCTGTTTTACTCATCTGCTCCCCCCTATTCCAATTTAAATCCGCGAACCTTGACATTCTTATATTTCATATAAGAAACCACCGCCAAGACAGTTACCATGATGATATACGGGATCATATCGAACAGCCCGGCGGCCGGTCCGGCATAAACGCTTAAGTTAACCGACAGCGATCTGGCTATACCGAATAATATTGCATACAGCACTGATGTGACCGGTCGGCCCTGCCCGCAGTAAATTGCCGCAATAGCGATGAATCCACGCCCTGCCGTCATATTATTGGTAAACATTGACATCCGTTCGAGTGAAAGATTGATCCCGGCCAGCGCACAGCAGACGGAACCGATCATCACCGCTGCATACTTATAAAAATTGGTTCTGATTCCCAGACTGATCGCAGAATCTTCATTTTCTCCCACTACCCTTACATAAACACCGAATTTAGTTCGATACATAAGGATTGTAAAAAAAGCAATTCCCAAAAAGGTCAAATAGGTAATCGGCGGATGCCCGCTGACAATCGGTCCGATAATCGGTATATCCTGAAAAAAAGGTATATTAATTTTCATCCTGGATACACTCACATTCTGCAGACTGATATTGGCAAGCTCCATTCGCTTCAGCACAAAATCTGCGATCGCCGGCACAATAAGATTAATCCCCAAACCGATGACGATCACATTACCTTTACCGGTAATGCCCAGTACCGAAAATACCGCACCCCATAATATTGTCGTCAGTAAAGCCGCAAGCACTGCGATCGGGATACTGCCAGTCAGGTAGGTGACGAGGATTGATACAAAAGCACCGCTCAGCATCATCCCTTCCAGAGCTATGTTGAGAACATTGGCCTTATAAGCAAATATCCCGCCCAGTACGCAGAGAATAATCGGTGTACTATGATAAACCGTATCATATAAAATATTATCAAACAGCTCCATCACGCCTCCTCCTTCTTCACCTTTTTAAACCGGTCAAATAATTGTGTGTTATTATTTATAAACCGGACCGCTAAAAATAATATAATCAACCCCTGAATAATCGACACGATTTCTTTTGGTACGCTGGTATACATATTGATACTATCACTGCCGGTTTTGAGCGCGGCATAGAAAATTGCCGCAATCAGCACACCTATCGGCGAGTGACCGCCCAGCAGGGCGATCAGCATACCATCCCAGCCAAGTCCCGGATTGGTGGAAAAGCCCAGGGTGTACTTGAATTGGTCGCTCATCATCCAACCGGCTCCGGCAAGACCTGACAGGGCACCGCTGATCAGCATCAAGGTAATAATTTTCTTGCTGACCCGCATACCCACCGCTTCGGCAAATTCCGGGTTCTTTCCGATAGCAGTTATTTCATACCCCAATTTCGATTTATTCATAATTAGATACATGACAATCAAGATCAGTATCGTAATTACAAAAAACATCGTCAGGCGGGAACTTCCAAACCGCCGGAACATAGCACCGTCTCTGATGGTGGGAGTGGCCACGTAGCCGGCACTGGTATCCCGGAATACCCCGGTTGTTAAATACTCCAGCAGCTTCAGTACGGCATAATTAAGCATTAAAGTTACAACCATTTCATTGACGTTGCATTTTGCCTTTAAAACAGCCGGAATCAGTGCAAATACCATACCGAATATCATCGCGGCAGCAAAGCAAATAAACTTCATAAGCACTGAATTCATAGCCGGCAAGTAAGCACCGGCAATACCGGCAAAAAAACCGCCTAAGAGCATTTGACCTTCGACGCCCATATTATAGACATTAGCCTTAAAAGTAACCGCAATTGCCAGTCCGGTCAAGAAGAGCGGTGCCGCATAATGCAGAGTATTCATGAAGCCTTTTACCGTAAACAGCGACTTTTGAATCAGTATCCCATATGTTTCAAACGGATTTTCACCAATTGCCAAAATGATCAATCCGCCCAGAATAAAGGCTAATATGACTGGCAGAACTGAATTTATCACGGCCGTTATCAGTTTTTTATTTTGTTTCATCTGCCCCTCCTTCCGGGCAGGAAACCCCTGCCATCAGCAATCCGATCTCTGACATTGCAACTTCTTTCGGACATACTTCACCGGTAATCTTCCCTTTGCACATGACGATTACCCGGTCAGATAAGCTCATAACCTCAGACAGCTCACTGGAAATCAAAATCACGGTATTTCCTTCATCCCTGAATTTTAAAATCTGCCGGTGAATGAATTCAATGGAACCGATATCAACTCCCCTGGTCGGCTGACATGCAACCAAAAGCTTGGGATTGGCGGACATTTCTCTGGCAATGATAACCTTCTGCGCATTTCCTCCCGATAAACATTGAATACTTTCATTTACATCTCCTACCCGGATATCGAAAGCTTTGATGTATCTATCCCGTTTTTCGCAGATCTTTTTCTGGCTGTATAACCCTTTTATCAGAATATCCTTGGTGGTATGATAACCGGCAATGCAGTTGTCGCCGATGTTCATATCCCCGCATAATCCTTGTGCATAACGATCTTCCGGAATGATTCCCATCCCTTCCCGCCTCAGTTCTGCCGGCCACCAGTTGGTTACATCTTTACCGGCAAAAACCGCCTTTCCACCGGTTGCTTCCATTAGTCCGGTCATCAGTTTTACCAGCTCAGACTGACCATTTCCTTCTACTCCTGCAATACCGAGTATTTCACCTTTATGTACCTGAAAAGAAATCTCCGATACCACTTCTTTTCCGTAATCATTCACCGTGCTCAAATCGTTAACAGCATAAACCACATCTTTTCCGGCCGCGGTTTTCCTGGCGTTATCTACACTAAGAACGACATCACGGCCAACCATCATCTGCGCCAATTGACTTTCATCAGTCTTATCTTTCCTCACTTCAGCGACGACCCGGCCCTGTTTTATGACTGTAATTGCGTCTGCCAGCACCATGACTTCCCTGAGTTTATGGGTAATGACAACAATGGTTTTGCCCTGCTCTTTTAATCTTTTCAGCGATACCATTAACTCATCTACCTCTTGCGGTGTTAAAACTGCAGTCGGCTCATCCAAGATAAGAATATTAATATTGCGGTACAGCATTTTTAATATTTCTACCCTCTGCCGGCCGCCAACTGAGATATCCTCAATCTTATCTTCCGGATTCAATTCAAAATGATATTCTTCTATCAGCTTTTGAACTCTTCTTAATTCTTCTTTCCGGTTGATAAACGGTGTCGGAATTCCACTCTTTTTTAAATTAATTTCGGCTCCCAGCAGGATGTTTTCATAAACGGTGAGGCTGGGCACCAGTTTAAAATGCTGATGTACCATGCCGATTCCATTAGCGATTGCATCAATTGGGCTTTTCAAAACCACTTCGTTTCCGTCAATCAGTATTTTACCGCTGGTAGGCTGAAGCAAGCCGTAGAGCATATTCATCATGGTTGATTTCCCGGCCCCATTCTCTCCCACAATACAGTGAATTTCCTGTTTCTGCACCGTTAAATTAATTTTGTCGTTGGCAGTAAAATCTCCAAATTTCTTTGTCAGATCTACCGTCTGTATCATACTGCTCATCGCTTGGCCCCTTTTTTATATCTTTGATTGCTACTTAATAGTTACATTTGAACAGGTTGCCGGATCAAGCACCTCCCCTTCCTGAGCATTCGTAACTTGAATCGTACCATCTTCTATCTGGGATGCCAGATCCGCTATCTGCGATTTGATTTCTTCCCATTTATCCATTCCGCTTTCCTGAATATACTTACTGATCTCAGCCAAATCGGTAATTGATGTAGCCCCTGATCCCAGCGAATAGCTCTGCAGCCGATCCATTTCAGATACATTTCCTCCCATTGCTGTTTTGGTAATTTCGTAAACCGGTACTTCGGTATTCTTAATTACACTAGTTAGAATATAGCCCGGCTGCTGCGCATCCTTATTCGCATCTACCTGAATTGCTAATTTGCCTGCTTCTTTTGCTTTTGCGGCAACACCGTCGCCAACCGAGCCCGCTACTGAAAAGACGACGTTGGCGCCTTGATTATAATATGTACCGGCAACCGTACTTCCGGTTGCTGAATCAGCAAATCCAGCATCATATTTGGCATAAAAATCATAATTGACAGCTAATTCTTTAGCAATGCGGTTTATTCCTTCAATGTAGCCGTTTGAAAAAACAGTAATTCCGTTTGAATTTGTTCCGCCGATAAAACCAATCGAGCGTCCCCCCTGATCAGCCGGCGTAAGCTTATACGTTTCACTTCCAAACAGTGTTTCTGCATTTTCATTTACCAGTACTGATAAAGCACCAGCTATGTAAGAAGCCTCATGAACGTCAAACAACACGCTGATTACATTATCATGAATCACTTTTCCCGCCTCGTCTTGGTTAGGATTGTCGTTAAAACAAACGAAGGTGACATCCGGATACATCTCAGCTATCGGTTGGCTCCCACCAGTTCCGGAAATCAAAGCTTCAAAATCGTATTCCAGATTGAAGATCAGATTATATCCATCATCCGCAAGTGATTCCAGCGCCTGGGGTACACCGGTTGTGGGTTCTACTATTTTATACTCAATACCGAACTCTTCCGCCGCCTTCTTAGCTCCTTCAACAGCCGACTGGTTATATCCATTATCATTCTGCCCGGCGGAATCACAAATAACTGCAATTTTGACATCATTGGCAGCTTCTTTACCGGTACTCTCTCCCTGTTCTTTCCCGCTGCACGCAACCAGATTACCTACTAACATAACTCCTAACACCGTTAAACTAATCGCTTTTTTCAAATTCCTTTTCATGGTTGTCCTCCTTTTTTTGTTTTCATTATATCGTCATGTCGTCATGACCAGTTAAGTTATTATAATACTTAATATAAAAATTTGTCAATATTCTTTTAAAAATTACCAAATTTTTCAATCAAAAAAAGACAAAACCTGTGACAGGTTCTGCCTTTTTTGCATCTTATATTACACTAATTCAATTAAAACTTCCATCGCAGCATCACCTTTACGCTGACCGATCTTAACGATTCTGGTGTAACCACCATTACGGTCAGTATATTTTGGTGCGATTTCGGTAAACAATTTCTCTACCATATCAACACTTTTGGTATTTTTCTTTTTGCCTGCCGCTGCAGCCGGAACTTCTTTCACCGGATAAAGCACTTTCAGCATCTGACGTCTTGCATGAAGTCTTGATGAACTATCCTTCTTGATCTTCTTATCAACTTCATCATAAACGGTTACTTTCTTTCCGTCTACAACTTCTTTTACCCTTTTGCCGTCTTTGTCCTTACGGGCAACCTTGGCCTTAACGGTCACTTCTTCATAATTGTCTTTTTCTTTCACCGCCATTGCAATCAGGCCTTCTGCAATCTTTCTGATTTCCTTGGCTTTTGCTTCGGTCGTTCTAATTTTACCGTTATTCAGCAATGCTGTTACCTGATTTCTTAATAAGGCTTTTCTTTGACTTGAAGTTCTTCCAAGCTTTCTATATTTTGCCATTTCTTAATCCTCCATTATATGACATCTGATCACACTCATCGGGCTTACTGACCAAATGCTCTGGTTATGCTTTTTAGTCTTACTAGCCAGACTTTTTTATTTACTCTTCGCCCTGGCTCAATTCCAGGCCAAGCTCTTTCAATTTCGCCAACACTTCTTCCAGTGATTTACGACCCAGGTTACGTACCTTCATCATATCTTCCGGAGTTCTGTTTGTCAGCTCTTCTACAGTATTGATCCCCGCACGTTTCAGACAGTTGTATGAACGAACAGACAATTCCAATTCATCAATGCTCATCTCCAGCACCTTTTCTTTTTCATCGTCTTCTTTTTCGATCATGACTTCCGCCGCCTGGGCTACTTCTGACAGATCGATAAACAACCGCAGATGCTCATTAAGTACCTTTGCAGCCAGGCTGACCGCTTCATCAGGAGCTAAAGTCCCGTTGGTATAAACATCTAATGTCAATTTATCAAAATCAGTGATTTGTCCAACACGGGTATTCTCGACGTTCAATTTGACCCGTTCAACCGGTGTATAGATAGAATCTATCGGAATCACACCGATCGGCAGTTCATCATTCTTATTCTTATCAGCGCTTACATAGCCTCTTCCATTGGTAATGGTAAGCTCCATGTAGAGCTTGCTGTCCGCTCCCCCGTTAAGGGTTGCGATAACTGTATCCTGATTGACAATCTCAATATCCGGATCCACTTGAATGTCAGCCGCTGTGACTACGCCTTCGCCTTCAAACTCAATGTACGCTGTTTTAGCTTCGTCGGTCTCTGATGTGTTCTTAATAGCCAAGGATTTCAGATTCATGATGATTTCAGTAACGTCTTCCTTCACACCCGGAATAGAGCTGAATTCATGCAGAACGCCGTCAATCTTCACCTGACTGATCGCTGTTCCCGGAAGAGAAGATAACATGATTCTTCTGAGAGAATTCCCCAGTGTCGTACCATATCCTCTTTCCAGCGGTTCCACAACAAATCGGCCATATTTCTTATCTTCAGAAATCTCAGTAATTTCAATATTTGGTTTATTAAAATCAAACACTATAAGGGTCCCTCCTTGTGGGTTAGTAATGATTGAGGGTCGATATCCAAATAATTCGCACTGGATTATTTAGAATACAACTCGACGATCAACATCTCGTCTACAGGCACATCGATCGCTTCGCGGAGCGGTAATTCCTTAACCGTACCTTTCAGATTCTCCGTATCAACCTCTGTCCAGTCCGGAGTCATGCGACCGCCTGTTACCTCCAGGATGTCTTTATATCTCTGTGAACCTTTGTGCTTTTCTTTGATCTCAATAACATCCCCGGCACTTACCAGATAAGAAGGAATGTTTACTTGTTTTCCGTTTACGGTAATGTGTTTGTGATCGACAATCTGTCTCGCTTCACGTCTGGTCCTTGAAAAACCCATCCGGAAGACTACGTTATCCAATCTGCACTCAAGCAGAATCATCAGATTTTCACCGGTCATACCGTTCATTTGTTTTGCTTTTTTATAATAATTTCTAAATGGTTTTTCTAATACGCCATAGATAAATTTCGCTTTTTGCTTCTCACGTAACTGGAGACCATATTCACTCATTTTTCTATTTGCTCTTTTTAACTGTCTCTTTGATTTTTTGTCAATTCCTAAAAAGATCGGATCCATACCCAGAGATCTGCATCTTTTAAGAACCGGAACTCGATTTACTGCCATGCTCTATAACCTCCTAATTACACTCTTCTACGTTTCGGTGGGCGGCAACCATTGTGCGGTACCGGAGTTACATCTTTAATACTGGTTACATCGATTCCACATGCTTGGAGCGCACGGATCGCTGCTTCTCTCCCCGAACCAGGTCCCTTTACCATTACGTCTACTGATTTCAGACCATGTACCAATGCTGCCTTTGCTGCTGTTTCAGCTGCCATCTGAGCTGCATAAGGAGTAGATTTCTTTGAACCTCTAAATCCCAGACCGCCTGCACTTGCCCATGAAAGAGCATTTCCCTGGGTATCAGTCAATGTCACAATTGTGTTATTGAAAGATGCCTGGATGTGCGCTTGTCCGCGTTCAACGTTTTTCTTGACACGTCTCTTGGTCACTTTTTTCGTAACTTTTTTAGCCATTAAACTAACCTACTTTCTTAATTACTTTGATTTCTTTTTTACTTTTTCTTATTTGCAACAGTTCTCTTCGGTCCTTTTCTTGTTCTGGCATTGGTCTTAGTCTTCTGACCACGAACAGGAAGTCCCTTTCTATGACGGATTCCGCGATAGCATCCGATTTCCTGTAATCTCTTGATATTCAGAGCGATTTCCCTGCGGAGCTCACCTTCCACCTGCTGCGTTTCATCGATCACTTTGCTGATCTTCTTAACATCTTCATCGGTTAAGTCTCTGCAGCGAATATCAGGGCTTACACCTGCTTCGCCTAAAATACGATTAGAGCTTGTTCTGCCAATACCATAGATATAAGTTAGTCCAATCTCTACACGTTTGTCTCTCGGTAAGTCTACACCTGCAATACGAGCCATGTGATTTTCCTCCATTTTGTTGAATAATTATAATATTGTCTTTAACTGGGTGTGCTTCGCACACCAGGCAGTAGATACTCTGCCCTTTCCGGTGAAATAAGCACCGGTATTAGAAGCAATATACGCGAACACACACTGCCCGTGGTGTTATCATATATTATACTTCTTGAATTACTGATGTTCAAGAAGGTACACTTATTGAGCCTTACTGGTTCAATAAGATATAAATAGTAGATTCGCATGTACACACTTCCACGCGTATCACACTATCAGCCGCCTAATTTTGTGATGCACAGTACAATGTTAAGGAAGTTCGATTCACTAAATTCGCATCTCGTCTTCGACTCGAGCTCATTAAGTTCCTTCGAACGATCTTCGCACTAACCTCAAGCTGCGCCTTTGGCTCACTTTCGATAAGTGCTCTAGATCATCCCTGACGCTGTTTGTGCTTCGGATTTTCGCATATTACGCGAACGCTTCCTTTTCTTTTAATAATCTTGCATTTTTCGCAAATTGGTTTTACTGATGATCTAACCTTCACGTCAAATCCTCCTTTCATCCACTGCATTACCACTGTTTTCGGGCAAATTTCCCAGCAAACAGTTCGCATAGTAGTATACCACTATTTGGATGACAAAGTCAATACTTTTTTACTTATCTCTCCAAATAATACGGCCCTTTGAAAGGTCGTACGGTGATAATTCTAATGTTACTTTATCACCCGGCAATATTTTAATAAAATTCATACGTAATTTCCCACTGATATGTGCCAGAACCTGGTGTCCATTTTCCAGCTCAACCTGAAACATCGCATTCGGCAGTTTTTCCACTACCACACCTTCAATTTCAATTACATCTGCTTTCGACATATTATTCGCCCTCCTTGACTGCAGTTTTTAATATCCTTCTGATATCTGCATCGGTTATGTTTTGCATGTCACATATTCTGTTAATCACCTGAACGTGTTTCTTCTTCTTCTTCTTCAACTTATTCAATGGTCTGAAATGTCCGTCTGACAAATAAAGGTATTCACCTTCTTTGCGGATTATGACATATAATCGTCCGATATCGTGGCCGGCTTTTGATTTTACCAGCATCCCGTTTTCGCAATTCATCATTAATCCCGTCCTCTCCCCTGGGTTAAGGTCAGAAGTTTCGGTTCACCTTCAGTAATGAGAACAGTATTCTCATAGTGTGCTGACAAGGACCCGTCCAATGTCACCACCGTCCAGCCGTCATCCAGCCACTCCACTTCCCACGTTCCGATGTTAATCATCGGTTCGATTGCCAGTGTCATGCCCGGCCGTAATTTCACGCCTTTACGGTTTGTCTGGTAATTGGGGATTTCCGGGTCTTCGTGCAGATTTCTGCCGATCCCGTGTCCGCACAGATCCCGCACCACACCATATCCGTGCTTTTCAGCATAACTGCCGACTGCGGCGGAAATGTCAAACAGATGGTTGCCCGCTTTTGCGAATTTTATACCTTCAAAGAAACTTTCTTCGGTTATCCGGATCAAATTTGCCGCTTCTTTAGTGATTTCACCGATTCCATGGGTCCTTGCTGCATCCGAGTGATACCACTTATGGATTACACCTGCGTCTAATCCTATGATATCACCTTCCTGTAAGATCCGTTTGCTGCTCGGAATTCCATGTACCACTTCTTCATTAACCGACACGCAGATCGAACCCGGATATCCGTTATAGTTCAGAAAGGATGGTTGGCAGCCGTAACTGCGAATCACCTCTTCCCCCAGTTGATCAATTTCAAGTGTTGACATGCCAGGGCGTAAAGCCTTCGCAAGTTCATCATGAACAATTTCGAGAATTTTTCCCGCTTCTGTCATAATTTCAATCTCTCTGGCTGATTTAATCGTAATCGGCATATGTTACGCTCCCAATATATTGATAACCGCCTGAAATACATCCTGCATATCTGCAGTTCCGTCTACGGTCTTCAGCACACCCATTACACTGTAATACTCGATGAGCGGCTGAGTCTGATCATGATATACCGTCAAACGATTCTGTACGGTTTCCGGCTTATCGTCATCGCGCAGAATCAATCCGCCGCTGCATACATCGCAGATTCCGTCCGCTTTCGTCGGCGCATACTTCAGATGATATGTAGCACCGCAATCTACACAGGCCCTGCGGCCGGACATCCGGTTGACGATATTCTCATCCGGGACATCGACATCGATGGCATAATCAATTTTTTCATCCAGCTCAGCCAGTGCCGCCGTAAGTGCTTCCGCCTGTGGAATGGTCCGTGGAAAACCATCCAGCACATAGCCCGCCGAACAATCATCCTGTTTAATTCTGTCCACCACCAGATCTACCGTCAGCTCATCCGGTACCAGAAGCCCCTGGTCCATATATCCCTTGGCTTTATTACCCAATTCGGTACCGTTTTTAATGTTAGCTCGGAAAATATCACCGGTTGAAATATGCGGAATACCATACTTCGCTGCAATCTTCTTAGCTTGGGTGCCTTTTCCTGCACCCGGTGCACCTAACATAATTATTTTCATAATACTTCCTCCGTGAATAACACTTTAACTCGCAGCTTAAGCTGCGAGTTAAAGATCAACTATTTAAAAAGCCCTTATAGTTTCTAACGAGCATTTGTGATTCAATTTGTTTGATTGTATCCAGCACAACACCAACAATAATGATCAGTGAAGTTCCACCGAAAGAAACATTTGCACTGAACACACCATTAAAGAAGAACGGGATAACTTGTACGATAACAAGTCCGCATGCTCCGATAAAGATGATATTATTTAAGATCTTGGTCAGATATTCCACTGTTGGCTTCCCTGGACGGATACCCGGTATAAAGCCGCCGTTTTTCTTCATGTTATTGGCAATCTCTAACGGATTAAAAGTAATCGACGTGTAGAAATACGCAAAGAAGATGGTTAGCAGAATATATACCAGTAAGCCCCAGGAATACTTTATATTCTCAGGATTACACCAGTTTTGTGAGTTCAGACCGTGCAGAATTTCACTGCCGATACCGGTACCATCCCCTTTTCCGGCAAAAGAAGCAATGACAATCGGAAACTGCATCAGCGAGGATGCGAAGATAATCGGAATTACCCCCGAGGTGTTCACCTTCAGTGGAATATGCGTTGACTGTCCGCCAACCGTCTTCCGGCCCTGTATCTTCTGCGAGTACTGAACGGCAATGCGGCGTTCTCCACCCTGCAAAATGATTACAAATACAACGACCACTAAAACGATAAGCAAAATAACAATCGCTGCTAATCCGCCTTTGGCAAGCCCCTTACCCTGTACAAACTGCTCAAACAGCGTCGTAAAATCCTGCGGAATCCGCGAAAGAATATTGATCAGCAGGACGACGGAAATTCCATTTCCAACTCCGTTCTCCGTGATTCTCTCACCGATCCACATCAGAAAAGCACTACCTGCCGTCAAAGTCAGAACAACAATGGCACCATTCACAAAGTTATACTCGACCAAAAGTCCCTGACGGCCAAAACTGATCGCCATCGCTCCCGACTCAATCAACGCCAGCGCTACCGTAACATAACGAGTGATAGCAGTAATCTTCTTTCTTCCTTCTTCGCCTTCTTTCTGCATTTCCTCTAATTTCGGAATTGCAATCGTCAACAGCTGCATGATAATGGAAGATGTGATATAAGGCGTTATACTAAGTGCAAATACCGACATTGATGTAAATGATCCGCCGGTGAATGCATTAAAAAAGTTGAATGCATCACCGGTCTGACTTGCAAAAAAATCCTGAATATAGGTTGGATCCGCTCCCGGTGTCGGCAGCTGTGATCCAAATCTGATTACGATCAACATCAAAAAGGTATAGAGAATCTTTCTTCGTATATCATCAATTTTCAATGCCTGTCGAAGTGTTTTCAGCATTAGATCACCTCTGCTTTTCCACCAAGCGCTTCGATCTTGGCAGCTGCGCTTTCGCTGAACGCATTAGCCTGAACCGTAAGCTTCTTAGTTAATTCTCCTTTGCCAAGGATTTTTACTCCATCCTTAGGATTTTTTACGATTCCCTGCTCGACAAGAGTTTCTACAGAAACAACTGCATCGTTATCAAACACTTCTAAAGAGCTGATATTGATACCGATAATTTCTTTTGAGTTTCTGCAAGTGAAACCTCTCTTAGGAATACGTCTGTATAACGGCATCTGCCCACCTTCGAACCCTGGCCTCGGTGCTCCTGAACGAGCCTTCTGACCTTTGTGTCCTTTACCGGCAGTCTTGCCATTTCCTGAACCGTGTCCGCGGCCTCTTCTGAAATTATTGCTATGTTTCGAACCGTCTGCTGGTCTTAAATTTGATAAGTCCATCGTACACCTCCTTATCTGCTTTTTATTAAGCTTCTTCCACTTTTACTAAATGTCTAACCTGCTGCACCATGCCTCTCGTCGCAGCATTATCCGGTAATTCAACCGATTTATTCAGCTTGCGAAGTCCTAATGCCTTAACCGTTTTCTTATGCTTAGGAATCGCACCGATCGTTGATTTTACCAATGTTATTTTTAAATTTGCCATTTTCGGTTTCCCTCCTTAGCCTAAAATTTCTTCTACGGACTTTCCGCGCAGTCTGGCTACATCTTCCGGAGTCTTTACTCCCTGCAAGCCTGCGATCGTAGCGAGAACTACATTCTGCTTATTGTTAGATCCCAATGACTTGGTACGGATATTTTTGATACCCGCTAATTCTGTTACCGCACGAACCGGACCACCGGCGATAACTCCGGTACCGTCAGGAGCTTTCTTAAGCAGTACGGAAGCACTTCCGAACTTTCCTGTCATATCATGAGTGATACTTCCATTCTCATCTAATGTTACTTTGATAAGTTTTTTAGCAGCATCTTCTTTCCCTTTGCGGATCGCTTCCGGGATTTCCGTTGCTTTTCCTAAACCTGCACCAACATGGCCATTTCCGTCGCCTACAACCACTAAAGCTGTAAATCTGAAGTTACGACCACCTTTAACAACTTTGGTAACACGTTTAATTGACACTACTTTTTCATTCAATTCCATCTGACTAGCATCAATACGATTTTGTTTCATAAGTGTGTTCCTCCTTCTAGAATTCCAGTCCAGCTTCTCTGGCTGCTTCTGCTAATGCTTTAACTTTACCCTGGTATATAAAGCCGCCTCTGTCAAAGACAACAGTCTTAATACCTTTTTCCATCGCCTTGCCGGCAATTATTTTACCTAAATATGCTGCTGCATCAACGTCGTTAGTCTTTTCCAGTTCTGCTTTCACATCTTTCTGAAGAGTGGAAGCGGAAACAAGAGTGTTTCCAACTGTATCGTCAATAATTTGAGCATACATATGATTATTACTTCTAAACACAGCCAGACGTGGACGTTCAGCAGTTCCGCTGAAACGGTTACGCAATTTTTTGTGCTTATTTACACGAACTTCGCTTCTTGACTTTTTGCTAATCATTCTCACACTCTCCTTAATTATTTTTTACCAGTCTTACCAACTTTACGTCTGATAACTTCATCAGCATACTTAATACCCTTGCCTTTATATGGCTCCGGTCTCCTCTTATCTCTGATTTCCGCTGCGTATTGGCCTACTTTTTCTTTGTCAATTCCGGAAATGGTAATCTTGTTCTGGCCTTCAACTACTGTTTCAACGCCATCCGGATCTTCCATTTCAACGGGATGGGAATATCCTAAACTAAGTGTCAGTTTTTTTCCTGCCTTTGCGGCACGATAACCTACACCATTTACTTCGAGAACCTTCTGATATCCTTCAGATACACCGATTACCATGTTATTGACCAGTGTTCTGGTCAGACCGTGAAGAGATTTCATTTTCTTGAGATCATTCGGTCTGGTGACGATTACCTGTTCACCTTCTTTTTTAATTTCCATTTCGGTCGGAAGTGATTTTACAAGGGTCCCTTTGGGGCCTTTTACGGTCACTTCGTTATTTCCTGCAATATCAACAGTAACGCCTGCTGGGATTGCTACTGGCAGTCTTCCTATACGTGACATACCGTACCTCCTAAACTTAAATTTTCGGAAAGGGCGCTTATATGGTCCCTCTCTGTTTTCAGCTTCTATAGTCTGTTTTAGACCTACCAAACAAATGCAAGGACTTCGCCGCCTACATTCTGTTTTCTCGCTTCTTTATCAGTGATCACACCCTGGTTGGTTGAAATGATCGCTGTTCCGAATCCGCCTAATACCTTGGGCAGCTCTTCTTTGCTTGCGTATACGCGAAGACCCGGCTTCGATATTCTTTTAAGACCAGAAATAACTTTTTCGTTTTTATCAGCACCGTATTTTAATGTTACACGGATGGTTTTGAAGTTTCCGTCTTCTACGATGTCATATTTGCTAACGTATCCTTCCGCTACCAGAATCTCTGCGATGGCAACTTTCATCTTGGACGCGGGGATATCAACTGTATCGTGTTTTGCAGTGTTAGCGTTACGAATTCTCGTAAGCATATCTGCAATTGGATCGCTCATAGTCATTTAAAGTTTCCTCCTTATTCCATTCTCTGTGTTTAGACTGTAGTCCGCTCTAAGCAGCCTACCAACTCGCTTTTCTCACTCCAGGTATCTGACCTTTATATGCCAGGTCCCTAAAGCAAACACGACAAATCCCATACTTTCTTAAATATGCATGCGGACGTCCACAGATTCTGCAGCGGTTATATTCTCTGGTAGAAAACTTTTGTTTACGCTGCTGCTTTATTTTCATTGCTGTTTTTGCCATGGTTACCCTCCTTATTTCGTGAATGGCATGTTGAACTGAGTTAACAGTTCTCTTGCTTCTTCATCAGTCTTTGCTGTTGTGACGAAAATAACATCCATACCTCTTACTTTATCAACCTTATCATATTCAATTTCCGGGAAGATAAGCTGTTCTTTGATTCCGAGGGCATAGTTTCCTCTTCCGTCAAACGCATTAGGGTTCACGCCTCTGAAGTCACGTACACGAGGCAATGCCAGGTTAATCAAACGATCAACGAATTCATACATTCTTTCACCTCGTAATGTAACCTTGCATCCAATTGCCATTCCTTCCCTCAATTTGAAGTTAGCAACCGACTTCTTCGCCTTTGTAACGACCGGTTTCTGACCTGAGATCTTTTCCAGATCGGCCACCGCTGAATCCAATACTTTTGCATTTTCCTTGGCTTCACCAACGCCCATGTTAATAACAACCTTTTCGAGCTTCGGCACTTCCATATTATTCTTATAACCAAACTTCTTAACCATCGCACCTGCGATTTCATTTTGGTATGTTTCTTTCAGTCTATTCAAACCTTTGGCCTCCTTTCCCGAATTATTCGATGATATCCCCGCTTGATTTCGCAACCCGCACTTTTTTATCGCCTTCGATCTTGAATCCGATCCTGGTAGGCGTTCCTTTGTGCATATACATTACGTTTGAAACATCAATCGGAGCTTCCTGATGAACGATACCGCCATTTTGATTGGAAACGCTCGGCTTGGAGTGTTTCGTAACCATGTTGACGCCTTCAACAAGAACTTTACCATCCTTTTTATTTACAGCAATTACCTTGCCTTCTTTGTCTTTGTCTTTACCGGCGATCACCTTTACCGTGTCACCTTTTTTGATTTTCATAGTTGACATTTTGGCACCCTCCTTATAATACTTCCGGAGCCAGGGAAACAATTTTCATAAATTGTTTATCGCGAAGCTCTCTGGCTACTGGTCCAAAAATACGAGTTCCTCTTGGGTTTTTGTCATCTTTTATAATTACAGCAGCATTCTCGTCAAATCTGATATAAGAACCATCTTTACGACGAGCACCTTTTTTGGTACGCACTACCACAGCTTTAACAACGTCACCCTTTTTTACAACGCCGCCTGGTGTTGCATCTTTAACAGTCGCAACGATCACATCGCCGATACTTGCATACCGTCTTGTAGAACCGCCCATTACACGGATACAAAGCAATTCTTTAGCGCCCGTATTATCTGCTACTTTCAACCTACTTTCCTGTTGTATCATTGCAGGTAACCTCCTTATTTTGCTTTTTCCATGACTTCCACAAGTCTCCATCTCTTGTCCTTGGACAACGGCCTTGTTTCCATCACTTTTACTTTGTCACCGATATTGCAGTCATTGTTCTCATCGTGAGCCTTCAGTTTATAGGTTTTCTTAATGATCTTATTGTAAAGCGGATGCTTTACGTGGTCTTCAACCGCAACAACGATAGTTTTTTCCATTTTATTGCTAACAACCTTGCCAACTTTGGTTTTTCTTAGATTTCTTTCCACCGCTTTACTCCTTATCCGCCATCTCAGTAATAACTGTCTGAATTCTGGCAATATTTTTTCTGACTTCTTTGATTCTGCTGGTATTATCCAACTGATTTGTCGCGTTCTGGAACCGCAAATTGAAAAGTTCCTTCTTAGCAGCTACTAATTCTTCATTTAATTCAGCAGCTGATTTGCTTTTTAAATCTCCTACGAATTTCTTAATTTTCACTGTTATCACCGCCTTCTAAGTCTGCGCGAGACACAATCTTGCATTTACAAGGCAACTTGTGCATCGCAAGACGCAACGCCTCTCTTGCGGTTTCTTCTGGTACTCCTGCAAGTTCGAACATTACACGTCCCGGTTTTACAACTGCTACCCAGTACTCCAAGTTACCTTTACCTTTACCCATACGTACCTCAAGCGGCTTATGGGTAACCGGTTTGTCTGGGAAAATCTTAATCCAAACTTTACCGCCACGTTTGATGTAACGGGTCATTGCAACACGGGCTGCTTCTATCTGATTGGATGTGATCCAGCATGGTTCAGACGCCACCAGACCAAATTCGCCGTACGTAATTTTGTTCCCTCTGAGCGCTTTGCCTTTCATCGACCCGCGGAACTGCTTACGACGTTTTACTCTCTTTGGCATTAACATTATTTATCGCTCCCTTCCTTATTAGCCTTTGTGGGAAGGATTTCGCCTTTGTAAATCCATACTTTAACACCGACTTTACCGAATGTGGTGTTAGCTTCAGCGAATCCATAATCAATGTCTGCTCTTAAGGTCTGAAGCGGAATCGTTCCTTCACTGTAAAATTCGGTCCGAGCCATATCCGCTCCGCCCAAACGTCCGGAAACACTCGTCTTCACACCATAAGCACCGGCTCTCATCGTTCTTGTCATGCAGGATTTCATTGCACGTCTGAATGAGATACGGTTTACCAGCTGCTGCGCAATATTCTCCGCAACCAACTGTGCATCCTTATCCGGTCTCTTGATTTCCTTGATATCTACGATAAGTTTTTTATCTGTAAACTGTTGTAATTCGCGTTTTACCTTTTCGATCTCAGAACCGCCTTTACCGATTACAACACCTGGTTTTGCTGTATAAACGATAATTTTCACACGATCGGAAGCTCTTTCGATTTCAATTTTAGAGATTCCTGCTGAATATAATTTCTTTTTCAGAAATGTTCTAATTTTATGATCTTCAACTAAGTTGTCTGCAAAATCTTTTTCTGCATACCATTTAGAATCCCAATCCTTAATAATGCCGACTCTTAAGCCATGAGGATTAACTTTCTGTCCCATTTTTTCCCTCCTTATCTTTCATTAAGCACTAAAGTGATGTGGCTCATTCTCTTTTCGATTCTATAAGCTCTTCCCTGTGCTCTCGGTCTGATTCTCTTCATTGTCGGTCCTTTATTTGCATAACACTCTTCAATATAAAGGTTCTCGGCATTCATGCCGTTGTTGTTTTCAGCATTCGCAATCGCTGATTCCAGCAATTTCTTAATTAAGCTAGACGCGTATCTTGGATTATATGTCAGAATACCAAGCGCCGTCTTCACATCTTTACCTCTGATGGCATCCAATACGAAGCATGCTTTCTGAACCGAAACCCTGGCATAAGATAATTTAGCCGAAGGTCTGGTATCTTTATTCGCATTTCTCTCTCTTTTGATTTGGGATCTATGTCCTTTCGCCATGGATATACCCTCCTTTCAATCTTAGTCCTTTTATTTCATTCTCGATTTCTTTTCATCTTTTCCGTGGCCGCGATAAGTTCTGGTGGCTACAAACTCACCGAGTTTGTGTCCGACCATATCTTCGGTCACATATACCGGAACATGCTTTCTTCCGTCATGAACTGCAATTGTATGTCCAACCATCTGCGGAAAAATTGTAGAACGGCGGGACCATGTCTTAACTACCGACTTATCTCCTGCTTCGTTCATGGCATTGATCTTCTTGAGAAGACTCTGATCTGCAAATGGTCCTTTTTTAAGTGAACGACTCATAGGTTATTAACCTCCTTCTTATTTAATACCTCTACCGTCTCTTCTTCTAACAATCATCTTGTTAGATTGTTTGTGTTTCTTTCTCGTCTTCAGGCCAAGTGCCGGTTTGCCCCAAGGTGTTGACGGTCCCGGACGTCCGATGCCGGTCTTACCTTCACCACCACCGTGCGGATGGTCATTCGGATTCATAACCGAACCGCGTACCGTCGGTCTGAAGCCCATGTGACGTTTACGTCCTGCTTTACCGATATTAATAAGGTTGTGGTCACCGTTTCCAACTACTCCAACCGAAGCCCGGCAGTTTATCGGCACCATTCTCATCTCTCCCGAAGGAAGTCTGAGTGTTGCATATTTTCCTTCTTTTGCCATCAGCTGTGCACTGTTGCCCGCCGAGCGAACCAGCTGGCCGCCTTTGCCCGGATACAATTCAATGTTGTGCACCTGAGTACCTACCGGAATATCTGAAAGCGGCAGGCAGTTTCCTACCCGTACTTCTGCTTCCGGTCCGTTCATAATCTTCATCCCGTCCTTTAATCCTTCCGGTGCCAGGATATAAGCCTTTTCACCATCAGCATAGCAGATCAGGGCGATATTAGCTGTTCTGTTCGGATCATATTCAATTCCGACTACCGTTGCTGCAATACCATCTTTTCTTCTCTTGAAATCGATGATTCTATATTTTCTCTTTGCGCCGCCTCCGCGGTGTCTTACTGTAATTTTACCTTGATTGTTGCGACCTGCTGTTCTGCTCTTCGATGCAAGCAGTGATTTTTCCGGTGTATCTTTCGTTACTTCCGCAAAATCAGAACCGGTCATTTGCCTTCTGGAAGGTGTATATGGGCGATAAGTTTTAATTCCCATTACTTGTCACTCCTTTCGTTACATTGCATGTTATTTGTTATCACGCTTTTATGCGTATATGCGAGATAAACAGAGTGCAATAATTACATCATGGCGTTGGGCGCTCGCGCACATAAGTCAGGATGAAATTATTTAAGCGTGTAACGCGACCGAGAAGCATTTACTTCGAGGTGCTCTGTTTATCTTCCTGGATCATTCGACATCTTTTACAGGCCTTCGAAGATCTCTATATCCGCACTATCCGCAGTCAGCTGCACGATAGCCTTCTTGCTCTTCGCCGTTCTTCCGACCGCTGTCCCGCGTCTTTTCTTCTTCCCGTCAAGATTCATGGTGTTTACGTTTTTCACCTTTGTTCCGGAGAACATTTTTTCAACCGCCTCTTTTACCTGAGATTTGGTTGCATCGGTATGAACGATGAACGTATATTTCTTCTCACCCATCAGTTCCATACTCTTTTCGGTAACTACCGGTTTAAGGATAACATCATAATATTTTAAGTCTGCCATTATGCGTACACCTCCTCAATATTTGCCACAGCCGCTTTCGTTGCAATTATTGTATTGTATTTCAGAATGTCATACACATTGATCGTATTAGAACGTGCTGTTTTTACATTCACAATGTTTCTTGCCGACAATTCAGCATTTTTGTTTCCGTCTTCCAATACAACTAATGCTTTTGCAACCTCCAGGTTATTTAACATCGCCTGGAAATTCTTTGTCTTGATCTCATCTAAATTAATTTCGTCGATCACCAGAAATTTCTTATCCTCTACTCTGGAAGTAAGGGCTGACTTAAGAGCCGCTCTCTTTTCCTTCTTATTCAATTTAATCGAATAATCCCGCGGTGTTGGAGCGAATACCACTCCGCCGCCCGTCCATTGGGGTGATCTGGTTGAACCCTGTCTTGCGTGACCGGTTCCTTTCTGTCTCCACGGTTTTCTGCCGCCGCCGCGAACCTCAGCACGAGTCTTCGCCTTCTGAGTTCCCTGACGTTTGTTAGCAAGCTGGGCGACTACCGCCATATGCATCAGGTGTTCATTTACATCCACACCAAAGATTGCATCGCTTAAATCGATCGTTCCAACTTCTTTACCTTCGATATTATAAACAGATACGTTTGCCATCTGCGTGTTCCTCCTTCCTTAAGTTACGCTCTTAGACTGCTTTCACCGTCTCTTTGATTGTCACCATAGATTTCTTCGGTCCCGGTACAGCGCCTTTTACCAATAACAAATTGTTTTCAGCGTCGACACGGACAATTTCGAGATTCTGAATCGTGATTCTTTTGCTTCCCATGTGTCCGGGCATCTTCTTACCTTTGAATACCTTGCTCGGATCGGATGCAGCACCACTGGAACCCTGATGACGATGGAACTTAGAACCGTGAGTCATAGGTCCGCGGTGAAAACCATGTCTTTTGATTGCTCCCTGGAATCCTTTACCTTTAGAAACTGCGGTTGCATCCACTTTATCGCCGGCTGCAAAAATATCCGCTTTGATTTCCTGTGCTAATTCATATTCGTCAGCATTGTCAAATTTAAATTCCCGCACAAATCTCTTACCGGTAACACCTGCTTTATCAAAGTGTCCTTTCTGAGCTCTGTTGACGCCGTGTCTGCGGGCCACTTCTTTCTTGCCGGATTTATCCTTGGTGATCACTTTGTCTTTCTTATCGACAAAACCCACCTGTACCGCACTGTATCCGTCGTTGTCAACGGTTTTGATCTGGGTTACAACGCAAGGACCTGCCTGCAGTACAGTAACCGGTACCAGTACGCCATCTTCATTGAAGATCTGGGTCATTCCGACTTTGGTTGCCAAAATAGCTTTGTTCATTATAATAACCTCCTGTTATCTACAGCGGAACGCCATCAAGCGTTCATCCTAAATATAGGAATACTGCGTTTAGTTGCGCTTACTTGCTTTTCATTTTGATATCGATATACACGCCAGCCGGCATTTCCAGTCTGGACAAAGCATCAACCGTCTTCTGAGTCGGTGTGATGATATCGATCAGCCGCTTATGAGTTCTTTGCTCGAACTGTTCTCTGGAGTCTTTGTACTTGTGTACCGCTCTCAGAATCGTAACCACTTCTTTCTTGGTCGGCAGCGGTACCGGCCCGCTCACCTGTGATCCGTTTTTCTTAACAGTTTCGATGATTTTCTTTGCAGATGCATCTACCAATTGGTGATCATATGCCTTCAATGTGATTCTCATTACTTGACTTGCCATAAAAAAAGTCGCCTCCTTTTCGTACTATTTAACTTAAGTACGACAAGCGGTGACTGTACACTCTCCCGTGTGTGTCATAAAGATTTACACACGGTGTATCCACATCTCAGTGGACTCATTTGATTCGTACAGTGACTTGTCGCCAGTTTTCTAACTTGACATTCGCTCCACGGAAAACCTCCGGAACCTTATGCATTCAGCTCCAAAGCAACCTCACGCTTCCACGCTATCAATGTCACAGCTTCATTAGTATACTAGATAGTTTTAGATAATTCAACCCTTTTCACGGGAATATTGTATTTATTTTAGTACAATACCCATTTTATGGGACTCTTATACCTACGCTCCCAGATAAACTATACTTCATTTCACTAAAGCGCTTTTCAACCGTTGATTTATCAAGCTTTGGCAAACTTTTTTTCGTTATGTTTTTGCTGAATTCGGTTGACTTTTGAGTGGTAAATTGGTAAAATGAAATAGAAGTGCAGATAATTATTTAACGAAGTATATACATATCGGGGTGATTATATTTCCATTAGAATAATATCTGGCTTATTTTTTATATGAATCTAAAACAATTTAATATCTGGAGGGATGAATTTATGATCGCGTATTTCAAATCTTTTAACACAACGCAAGCTGCGTTGGCAATCGCAATTACTCTATTCACTTTAGTATTTGCAGTATATTTCGTCATCGACTGCATAAAACACAAAGAAGATTTTACCTCTTCCAAACTAGTACCCTTAGCAATTATCGGAGCCGTTACAAACTTCCTAGATACATTAGGAATCGGTAGTTTCGCCACTACACAGGCCGGTTTTAAATTCACAAAATCTTGTGAAGACGAATTAATGCCAGGTACCTTGAATATCGGAGATACTATCCCCGTGGTTACCGAATTTATCTTGTTTCTGACTTTCGGTAATGTAGCAGGACTCACCTTGGTATCCATGATTGCTGCCGCAATTATCGGAGCTGTTATTGGAGCCGGTATTGTCTCTAAGCTGCCTGTCGATAAAATTCGCTACGCTTTAGGTGCTGCTCTGCTTGTCCTTGCAATTGTACTATTCCTGAAAAACATCGGCTGGGGACCATTTTCAGGTCAGGCGGGAGATCCAGATGCCGTGCAGGCACTGACCGGAATCAGGCTTGTAATTGGCGTTGTTGTAAACTTCTTCTTGGGTGCACTCATGACCGTCGGAGTTGGTCTTTACGCACCTTGTATGGCTTTAGTTGGTGCCCTTGGATTAAATATTGACGCCGCTTTTCCAATCATGATGGGCTCTTGTGCATTCTTAATGCCGGCCGCTGGTATTAAATTTATCAAAGAAGGAAAATACAACCGTAAAGCCGCTATGATGCTCACAGTTTTTGGTGTTATCGGAGTATTTATTGCAAACTTTATCGTAAAGAAGATGAATATGTATTACTTAACTTTCATTGTAATATTAATCATGCTGTACACAGCTTTCACTTTCTTCAGGGATGGCAAAAGAGCTACTGCTTAATTGATGCCAGAACACAAAGAGCGATGAATTATCATCGCTCTTTTTCTTGCCTTTTCTTCTTTATCTTTTCATCATGTATCGCTTCTGCCTGCTTACGTTTTTCATTAATCATCCTCAATCGCTCTTTAAACGGTATATTCATATCATTCACCGGTTTCCCGATTTTATTAGCAATAAACGACTCAAATTCCAGATACGTACCAGCCGCAAAGTCTTGGTAAGGAATAACTTGCAAATCTTCTTCATTGATCAGCAAATAATAATTCCGCTTATCTTTATATGCATTACTAATTTCTCCATACTTGACACGCTCGTCCAGTTTTGTACCGGCACCCTGTATAATAAATTCCGCCTGACCAAAAACAAATTCAATTTCGTTCTGATTCAAGTAATTCAAATCATGCTTTGATAATTTCCGAAACGCAATCAGATGTCTGGTAAATGCAAATATAATCACCAGCATTCCAAACAAAATACAGAAAACCATAGCTAACTGCTGATGCGTCAAAAACATTGCAAGAATTAAGAATCCCGCTCCAATCACACAAAGCCTAAATGTAGACTTAGGGTAATTCACTTTGTAAGAGAATTTGATAAAATCCTTAAGAACCTGTTTGGTATGCTTTGTTAACACTCTATATTTAGTCGTCATTAGTCACCCCTGCATTATATAATTTCTATATTAAATTATACGTTATATGACATCTAATTGCAAGTTTCAGAATAATAGTATTTACAATGCCTTACAAAAGCCATCAACGCCTCTGATTAAAAGGATCTAAAGATATTTTTGCTGATTTTTGACCACCCTCTTTCTTCTTATTAATAATATCATTTTTTTATTCTCAAGCGTTGACACAAGCATCAAAAAGTGCTATATTTATATCATCTTAAAGAGGTAAGTTTTGCGAAAACCAACGACGGTTTCCAACTATTGGGGAATCGTCATTTTTGAGAGATTCGCCGCATCATCTTTAAGAGCAATCAATATCAACTTTGGTTGTTATTGCAGTTTATTGATGCCGATTACTCCCCCCAAGAGTGATCTTGCAGCGATAACTCAATTGCTATATACATCCTCTTTGTAGGAGCATTCCCCAGCTTTGTGTATATAAACAAAACTGCAATGCAACGAGGAAAACCTCTCAATGACATACCAAGGCAAAGGCGCAGTGTAACAGCTGCGCTTTTGTCAATTCAAAATCAACTTAAAGGAGACACTTATGATTGATAAAGACAAAATAACTGCACCCGCAGAAGAATCATCCAAAAAAGATGATCATTCCAAAAAATCCAAAGAAACCATTGAAGAGACCTGGGCCAGCGATTCACAGGACGAGCTTGAAGATTGGATTGAAGAACAGGGTATACAGCTCAGATATTAAGGTGCAATTGTCGGGACGCTACTGCGTGGGGTGAGGTGGTTCCTCGCGAACTCGGGCAACGCCCCGACAAACTTCCGCTAACTTCGACCGCGACGCTCAGCAAAAGCTTCGCGCCGGATCTACGTAAGCGGCGATTTCGTCGTCGCTAAGACCGCCCTCTAATTGTTCACTCAGAAGGACCTCACCTCAAGCACTAGCTGTTCTCGACAAGTTGTACTGTTAGCGGTCGAGATGCTTAACACATCTACTATGATAAACCCCTTTGAATGTTGACAGTTTTGCTAGTATATGTAAATCTCAGTCATTCTGAGAATGTTCTGGGGGATCAGACCAGCGGAAAAGGGAAGTAAAATATGTATAAGTGAACAATCAGCAGGTGCATTTAGCGACGGTGAGATCAACTGTTTACGAAGACTTGGCGCGAAGGCTCTCCTGAGCGTCATTAGTCGTAGTTAACAGTTAGCTCACCAGAGCGTTACTGCGTTCACATATAGATATCTCACTTCCCTTTTCCGCGTCCGATAGCCAGACTCCCTCAAAATTATACCAGAATTTATCTACTATCGTTCTGCCGCATCTTCAACTTAAGCAAAGCCATTGCTTTACGGCAGTCCAATGTCGTCATGTTATTCTCACCCACCACATTGGTTTCCACCCCTTCAGCACTTTTATTAATATCAACTATACCATCCAGATAATCGTTGGTCACCACAAACTGACCCACTGTGCCGCTGAAATTCAGACCGGTAACCGCAATTCCCCGGATACCCAGCTGTTCTACCGTATTGGTATAATCAACATCACTATTGCCCCAGCCGTCCGAAGAGATGATTACGCCCTCAGCCCGCATAGCTTCCGCCCAGACCGCCGCCCGGGTTCCCACCAGCATTTTATCTTCATTGCCGTCCGGCGTTCCCACAATCATGACACCCATCAGATCCAGGTCGGTATCATTGGACACCACATCCAGCAGCGGATCGCGGAAATGATGCAGTGACGTTTCTTTCGTCGATGGTCCTATACCCATATCACAAGCACCTCCTACTGCATCGAACGGATCATGCCATCACGGTACTCGTTTGGTGTAACGATAACCGGCATATTACCCATATCGATGATTGATTTCCCGCCTTCTACTCCCGAAGGCTCTTTTGCAAACAAATGTGTATCATACATCGCACCCTGACCCGCTACCTGTTTCATAATCAGAACACGCTTCTTCCCCGGCCTTACGATGTCGTGATACTCATGGCGTTCGGTGCATAACTCGCCTTTAAATTTCTTCATCTTATCACGATAAGTCTGAATGAATGAATCACATGCCCGATGTGCCGCAGTCGGACCCGGACGCTCCTGCCCCATCCCCGCTGCCAGCGTCACATCAAAAGAGATGATATAATCATCATCCCCCGGTGTACCAGCCCGGTTTAAGTATAACTGGTCTTTTAAAGTCCCCTCCGACGATCCAAACTCATAAGTCTGCACACCATTGGTATCAACTCCCGTCAAAATAACATACACACCAGTCAAAGTATGGGTAATACCCTCACCAATCTTCCCCAGTACTTTCGTCGAAACAGGTATAATATCCATAATCGTATTTGTCCAGCAATCATGTTCGCC
>Ga0153996_1000172_pt1 | contig 33477 bp, 30 predicted proteins | sample TSNC080MetaG_FD_104728 | JGI IMG/M metagenome (GOLD analysis project Ga0153996, IMG submission 104728) | Attine ant fungus gardens microbial communities from North Carolina, USA - TSNC080 MetaG | ecosystem: Host-associated > Fungi > Mycelium > Unclassified | place: USA: North Carolina, Lumber...
ATAAAAACCCCACCTGAAGCTAAGTCTCTCTTTATAACAATGAACGTATCCAGTTAAATTTGTCGATTCTTATTGGTTTTGCGCCAAATTCCTTGTCGTTCAGCATCTCTTATTAATTCTTCCCTAAAATCGGGATGCGCAACATCAATAAGCAGTTCGGCCCTTTCCCAGGTCGAGCGCCCAGCAAGATTAACCTTGCCCCATTCGGTAACTAAAAATTGAGCTTGTGTCCTAGGAGCAGTTACAATTTCCCCCAGAGGAAGAGTTGGAACAATTCTGGATTTTAACTGGCCGCTTTTATCTTTATAGGTTGAAGAAAAAGCAATAATGCTTTTTCCGTTTTTTGACATCTCAGCGCCAGTCACAAAATCCAGTTGTCCGCCGCTACCGCTAATATGCTTCGTACCTGATGATTCGGATGAAATTTCCCATATAAGTCTACTTCTATACAATTATTAATACTAATCACGTTATCATTTTTACCGATAACTGACAGCCCAGTTCCTTCAGATCGGAATCAACAATCATGCTCCCCACTAAATTGGGCATGCCTCCTATCCCTAGTTGGATACAGGCTCCATCAACAATTTCTTGCATAACAAAATTAATAAGAGATGCTGAACGACAAGGAATTTGGCGCAAAACCAATAAGAATCGACAAATTTAACTGGATACGTTCATTGTTATAAAGAGAGACTTAGCTTCAGGTGGGGTTTTTATCGCATCTGAAGTTTAGTCATATCTTGATGGAAAAGGAACGGCCCTATATGTTCTCTTAGATTAATTAATGATCATTTTCGCGTCAGTAATACAAAATTTAACATAGGGAGACTTATATGTTTACATCAACCGAGATTAAGTCCCAATGCATTAAAAATTTGGAATATTATTTATGTAGTTGTAGCAGTCGTACAAAAAAATATAATTTGCAAAGCAATTCATATGATTAATTATCAAATATCTTGTCCGATTAGTCCTAAAGAAATAGCATGTTTAAGAAAATCTGTAGGTTGGAATGAGATGACAGATTATTATAATTATTCGTTGCAAAATTCATATTTTTATATATGCTGCTTTGATAATAAGGATCTAATAGGTTTTTTGGACGTTGTGAGCAATGCTGTTACAGATGCCTATATTCAAGATGTTTTGGTCAATCCAAGTTATCAAGGCCAAGGAATAGGCACTCATCTTATGGACATGGCAATTGAAAAATTAAAAAGAGATAAAATTTATGCTATTTCGGTTTTATTTGAAGAAAAGTTACTGAATTTTTATAAGAAGTTTGGCTTTAATATTATGATGTCGGGACAGATAATAACCCGTGATTAGAAGGATCTGGAACCTGTAATCAGTAAAAATGACATCTGAAAACAGAAAAAGCTATGGAGAACATCACATAACCGTGATCGCCGAAATTCCAGAAGACGGCAAGAAGAAAGACGATAGGGATATTATTATACAAATGTTATCCGATATATCAGAAGATCTGCTGAATGATTTTACCCGTACTTATAAAAACAAAACAAGTTTATGATCGTCTTATAGATAATTAAGGACTAGCACCTCAAAAAAGGGAAAAAGGGCAAGAATGTAAGAGGGCAAGTAAAGGACTGAAAGAATCATCAAAAACATACACAAGAACCATTGAACCGCCGTATACGGAACCGCATATACGATGGTATGAGAGGGGTAACGGCGCTTTAAGATTCAATGCTTTTGTGGTATTATAAAGTGAGGAGACTAAACTACAGATGGATTTTTACCTCATCTGTAGTTTAGTCAACCTTATCCAGAGGCTTAGCCGTCTTTACTTTTAGAGCGGTTTAGTTATCGGATTCAAACTGTAATAGATAATCTAGTTCCGGAAGGAGTTGTTTTTTTATGTTTAATAATATAGCGGAGATTGTAACAATGCGGGAGGTGCATACAAAATAAATTAATGTATATACCTCCCAAAAGTAGTCTTTAAAATCTTTTGGAGGATATAAAATTGAACAAAATAGATATGGAAAATATAGGGCTCAACCAAAGGTTTGCTACTGAGTCTGCTTTATATTCGGATTTTTATGTTGGGCGTGTAGTTTCCCAATACAAAGACTTATACAAGGTAGTAACCGAAAATGGCGTGTTGACAGCAGAAATTTCCGGAAGGCTTCGTTTCGATGCAAAAACTTTATCAGCTTATCCGGCTGTGGGCGACTTCGTTATGCTTGATCGAAATGAGGATACCGGTGGGAATGCAATTGTTCATCATGTTCTGACAAGGAAAAGCGCCTTTGTTAGAAAGGCAGCGGGAACATCGAATAATGAACAGGTTGTAGCTTCAAACATTGACACGGTGTTTATTTGTATGTCGCTGAATAACGATTATAATCTTCGTAGGATAGAACGTTATCTTGGAATTGCCTGGGATAGTGGAGCGGTTCCGGTTATCGTGCTCACTAAAGCCGACTTATGTGAGAATCTTCCTCAAAAGCTGTTAGAGCTTGACTCTGTTGCTTGTGGAGTTGATGTGATTGTTACTTCGAGTTTATCTGCGGATGGATGCAGATCTGTCCAAAGCTATCTTGGTAGTGGCAAAACCATCGCGTTTATCGGCTCATCTGGTGTTGGTAAGTCGACCTTGATAAATAAACTCATCGGCCAAGACGCTCTTGAAACTCAAGATATAAGAAGTGATGATAAAGGCAGGCATACTACGACCAGAAGAGAGCTAATTGTAATTCCGCGTAGCGGCGTTGTTATTGATACACCAGGAATGAGGGAGCTCGGGATCGAAAGCGCTGATCTTGCAAAAGCCTTTGCCGATATTGATGAACTATCAACAAAGTGTAAATTTCATGATTGCACTCATGTTAGTGAGCCTAGCTGTGCAGTACAAAAGGCCATAAACGACGGCTTGCTGTCGGCAGATCGGCTTGCCAATTATTTGAAGATGAAAAAGGAAGCTAAGTACGAGGGCTTAAATTCAAGGCAGATTGAGACTGAAAAGATTACTGCTATGTTCGCGGAAATGGGTGGAATGAAAAATGCACGAGAGTTTATCAAAGAGAAAAACAAAAGACGGCGAGGGTTTTGATATACTAAAAAATGGCAATACTTGAAAAAATGAAAAGCATCTCTTGCGAGGTGCTTTTTTTCTGCCTATTTTTAGGTGATTACTTTTCAAGCGGTATTGCAGGTTTGTGGGATATTATGTATTTTAATAAAATTATACCCATGGTATAAAATGGGATTACCCATTTTATACCATGGGTATAATTGTAAATGGTAATCATTATCGTATAATTATAATAGGACTTTGCAGTCAGGTAAGTTTTGAAGAAAAATTCCCCCAAAATGAAATAGAGGAGAGGAGGAGAGGGCAGGACGCCGCCCGTTAGATCGGATATCAGTGGCAGGATATATATAGAAGGAGGAAGATGTTCTTGAAAGTGGACAAGCAGCATCAAAAAGGCAAAATTGCATTATTAGGTTTTGGCCTTATGGCCGCATTGAGTCTGCCGGCGTATGCCGCCGAGGAGGAAATCGTCTATCAGTTGGAGGAAGTGGTAATAACCGCTTCCGGCTTCGCACAGAATATTGTCGATGCTCCGGCTAGTATTACGGTCATTACTAACGAGGAGCTGAACCGGCGCGGCTACTCCGACATAGCGGAGGCGATTGGCGACGTGGAAGGAGTGGACGTGCACAGCGGCACAGGGAAAACGGGCGGCCTTGATATCAGAATCCGCGGTATGAGTAGCGAATATACGTTGATTATGGTGGACGGCATCCGTCAGAATGGAACCAGCGACGTGACGCCCAACGGTTTTGGTGCGATGAACACCAGCTTTATACCACCGCTGGCGGCCATTGAGCGCATCGAAGTCATCCGCGGCCCGATGTCGACTCTGTATGGGTCCGATGCTATGGGCGGCGTGGTGAACATCATCACCAAAAAGGTAGCTGACGAATGGAGCGGCTCCATTACGCTCGACCACACCTTCCAGGAAAATACCGATTACGGCGATTTATCCCGGTTCTCGTTCTACACCAGCGGACCGCTGGTCAAAGATAAAATGAACCTGGCTCTGCGCGGCAGCATCCTCCGGCGTGAAGCCTCCCTGGTTGAATCTTCTACGACCGGCAATAACCTGTCGACGCGAGGGCCCAATCCGGTCAAACGCGATGTCTACAACCTGGGCGGCCGCTTCACCTGGCAGCAGAATGAAAAAAATACATTCTTTCTGGATGCCGAGACGGCCAAACAAAAATACGACAACAGCGAAGGCCAATTAGGGACACTGGGCAGTTCAGGCGGTTATGCCGATGAACTTCGTTATGAGCGCAAAAAAATGACGGTGGGCAGTGAAGCCGAACTGTCATTTGGCACCTGGACGACAAGCCTGTCTTATAATCAGACGGAAACCACGGGGCGTCTGATCACAAAAGCGTCTGTTCCGGCGGATTCGCCTTATGTTGGCAATCCCCGCCTACTGAAAAATACCAATTGGATATTTGATACAAAACTAGTTGCTCCCATCGGCGATAAGCATAAGCTGATTGTTGGCGGACAGTATTGGGATGCCTCAATGGAGGACGGAATCGTGAAGGCGAATGGCGGCGGTAAATTCGAGCAGGAAAGCACATCCCTTTTTGCCGAAGACGAATGGCGGCTGCATGATTCATTAGCGATGACCTACGGCGGACGCTATGAACATACCGATTCGTTCGGCGGCCACTTCAGCCCCCGAGCCTATCTGGTCTGGAAAGCGAAGGAAGGCTATACAGTGAAGGGCGGCGTTAGCACCGGCTATAAGACGCCTAATCTGTCGCAATTGCATGATGGGATCAGCGGGGTTACGGGTCAGGGAACCATCACGACGATAGGGAATCCTAGTCTTGAGCCGGAAGAAAGCACAAATACCGAGATGGGCGTTCACTTTCAAGACAATAGCGGCTTTAGTTACAACGCCACGCTGTTCCACAACCGCTACCGCAATAAAATTTCAAGCTATAGCATTGATGCTTATACATCAAGTTACAAAAATACCGGCAAGGCCAAAACGCAGGGATTTGAACTAGGTACGGTTATTCCCTTGTGGGATGAAGACTGGTCGTTGAATCTGAATTATACCTATACCCATAGCGAGCAGCTGTCGGGGGATGATAAGGGCGCCCACCTGACAAGTGTCCCGGCGCATATGGTCAATGCACGACTGAACTACCGGATTAATGACCGGGTCACTACCTGGTTGAAAGCGGAATACCGCGACAAGACCGCGCGTTTTACGTCAAAATATGAGAATCTTTCGGCTGCCAATAAAGCAGTTCATGACGCCCTGGGCGGTTATTTTAAATCGTACACACTGCTTAATCTGGGCGGTTCTTATAAAGTATCCAAAGATGTGACGTTTAACCTAGGCATTAATAACCTGACGGATAAGGATTTTACCAAGACGCACGTAATCGGTTATGGCACCGCCGGCGCTACGACGACTGCAGGCGATTATTTCACCAGTAGCCAGACGACTACCGGCTATGTCCATTCAGGACGCAACTACTGGATGTCAGTTAACGTCAACTTTTAAATAAAATAGGCCTTTTATATTACGCTAAAATAGAATGAGCTTAAAAATTTATCCGATGACTAAACCGTGTCTTAGCTCCCTCTTCTGTAAGCGGGAGTTAAGAGTGGCAGTCGTTCGGATAAGGTCGACTAAACTTCAGTTGGGCAAAAACCCTATCTGAAGTTTAGTCTCTTTTATTGTGTGAGTGACGGATGTTAGTTTCCCAACCGCCCTGCCCTTCAGTTTTGAGGTTCTTATTTATTGGTACTTACAAGGGGAAAGTGTCTTAATGATATTTGATAAGCATGCAAACTTAAAGTATATGTTTGGAAATAGACATTTTGGGGCAAAAGGGTATTATGTGAGTACAGTCGGACTAAATGAAACGGCAACGGTTAAAAAGTATATTCAAGAGCAGGAAAAACATGACTTTGCCTTAGATAAATTAAGAGCCAAAGAATATGAGAATCCCTTTAAGGGGTAACAGGTAGTACCTATACCCTTTTAAGGGTGGCAACGAGTCAACGGCATCAAGGATTTGAACGAAGTAAAGGCCAGCGTTTAGGCGCTGGCCGGTAACTGCCCCTTATAGGGGCGAGCAAACCACCCGTTGGGCGGATGGTGCTGATATAAAGGGCATTCTGCGGGATATAGATTCTTATCAAGCACGCCGAATACAGCTCTAGGCGAGGCGTTTTGTAAAGGAATATCGTACAACCTGTCGAAACTTATATCTAATTGACTCCACTGGATCAATCATTATGATGATTGAAATTTTAACGATTTGGGAGTAGGAATGGCACAGCAAAAAAATGATTTTTCTGAGCATATGTCTTTTGAATTCCTGGAGCTATTGCGTAAGAAAAACCCGGCCTGGCGATTGTTGGCTTCGCCGCAGGCGCCTCTTGTCTCGGCCTTTCTTTATAAAGAATTCATTGCCGCAAACAGGCGGCTGGTTGCTGAACAGGAGCTGGTCGCCCGCCTGGAAAGCTTTATCGACCGGCTGAGCCAGGGAAAAAGTGAACGTGTTTTTCCGAGAACGGGACGGGAGTACCTTGACGACTGGGCCAATGACGAGCATGGTTGGCTGCGCAAATTCTATCCTCCGGGGCAGGACGAACCTTATTTTGATGTAACCTCTCTGGCGCAGAAAGCTATTGAATGGCTCTTGAGCCTGAGGCAGCAAACCTTTATCGGCACAGAATCGCGACTGATTACCGTATTTGAACTGCTTCGCCAGATTGCAGAGCGCTCCGAAGCTGATCCCGCCCTGCGTCTGGCAGAACTGGAACGGCGAAAAGCAGAACTTGAGCAGGAAATTACCCGGGTACAAAACGGACAGGTGGCGATGCTGGATGAAACGCAAATCAAAGAGCGTTTCTGGCAGGCGATGACGATCGCTCGGGAGATTCTGGCCGATTTTCGGGCCGTAGAACAAAATATCCGGGATTTGGATCGGGGCATGCGGGAACGGATTGCCACTTGGGACCGGGGAAAAGGGGAACTGCTGGAAGCTGTTTTCAACGAGCAGGACGGAATTACCCAGTCAGAGCAAGGAAAAAGCTTCGCCGCCTTCTGGAAGTTTCTCATGTCTTCCTCCCACCAGGAGGACTTTCAGGATACCCTTGATAAGGTGTTGCAGCTGAGAGCGGTGCATGAAATGGGTGCAGGCCGGAATATCCGCCATATTCACCATGACTGGGTGAACGCCGGCGCCCACGTTCAAGAGACGGTAGCCGCGCTATCCCAGCAGTTAAGACGATATGTAGACGAGAATTTTTTGGAGGAAGAACGTCGGATTAATCAGATCGTACGGGAAATCGAAGGGAAAGCCGTCGCGATCCGTAATGACCCGCCCCGGGAATGGGAAATGTCAATTGACGGGCTAGCCCCGGACATTTCATTCCCTTTGGACAGGCCTTTGTTTACGCCTCCCCGGCGACCGGAAATTATAGATGACGCGATCGGCGCCGGAGTAGAGGATGTGCCGGCGGAAGCGCTTTTCTCCCAGATTTATGTCAATAAGGAAAGGCTAAAGGAGCAGATCGATTATCTTTTGCAAACTCAGGACGGGATTACACTGTCCAGGATCGTTGAACATTATCCATTGGAATTAGGCTTAAGCGAGCTTGTCACCTATCTGGTCATTGCCAGCGAGAGCCCGCAAGCCGTTTTTCAGCCGGAAACTATGGAGGAAGTGTCTTGGACCGATGAAACAGGCAAGAAAAGGACGGCTAAGATGGCCAGAATTATTTTCCGGCGGGCTTAGGCTGGTTTAAGGAGAGGATAAGGCATGAGTACTGCCGATGATTTGGCATTTTCAAGGGCACTGGTAGCTCTTTTTAAAAACGTCGTTTTTAAAGAGACAGACCCGGAATACTGGGAGGTGATCCTGGCCCAAAAGTATAAGATTGAGGATTATGTAAGCAAAATCGGCCTCACCCTGATGATTGACGAGATGGACGGTTACGGGTATCTGAAACAGCGTTCTTACGGAGAGGGCGAGGCGGAGATTCCCCGTCTGATCCCCCGCCATGCGTTGAGCTATCCGGTCAGCCTCTTGCTTGTTCTGCTCCGGAAGCAATTGCTGGAGTTTGATTCAACGACCGGGGACCGGCGGCTTATCGTCACTCGGCAGCAGATTGCCGGGCGGATGAGTTTGTTCTTGAAAGACACAACAAATGAAGCCAAAATGGTGACAGATATTGACAAGCATATTGACAAGATTGAAAAGATGGGTTTCTTACGCCGTTTGCGAGGCAGCGAAGACAGCTTTGAGGTGCAGCGCATTCTCCGTAACTTTGTCAACGCCGAATGGCTTGGCCATATTAACGAGCGGCTGGATATGTATCGGGCTTATGCCGACGGAGAGACCGGGAAAAGGGAGGAGCAGGAATGAGTTTGTTTAACCTAGATCAGGAAGGTCCGGGTATGCTCTTTGGAGCTACACCCGGTTTCCGGCTATCCAAACTTGAGGTGTTTAACTGGGGGACGTTTGACGGGAATGTTTGGACGTTTTTACCCGGAGGGGAAACGTCGCTGTTGACCGGCGACGTGGGTTCGGGTAAGTCTACCCTGGTAGATGCTTTGACAACACTGCTGGTTTCGCCGCGGAAGGTGGCTTATAACAAAGCAGCCGATTCCAGTGCCAAAGAACGTTCGGTCACCTCCTACGTCCGGGGCTACTTTGGGCAGAAGAGAAGTGCCGAGGGAACCGGACAGCCCGATTCCCTGCGGGATATCCATCATTATTCCGTTCTGCTGGCAACGTTTCATGACCCGGGGCTGTCCCAGTTTGTCACCCTGGCTCAGTTTTTCTGGTATCAGGATGCCCAGAAACCCCCGGCCCGGTTTTATGTTGTGGCTGATAAAGAAATGTGGATTACTCGAGACTTTGCTAAATTTGACAAGGACGTTCGGGTGCTAAAAAAACGTCTGAAAAACAGTGGCGTACGGGTATTTGAAGATTACACGCGCTATGCGGAAGTCTTCCGCGGCAAATTTGGGATCGAGCAGGAGCAAGCTTTGGATTTATTCCAGCAGACTATTTCCATGAAGAAGGTAGAAGCACTTACGGAATTTGTACGGGTCAATATGCTGCAGGCGCCCAATACGGAAGAGGAAGTCGAGAAGTTGAAAAATCATTTCCAGGACTTAAATAGCGCTCATGAGGCTGTCCTGAAAGCCAAGAGGCAGATTGAACTGCTGAGTCCTGTTGTGGAGCAGGGGAAACGCTGCGGACAGCTTGATCACCGGCAGAGTTTGCTGGAAAAGGCGCTTCGCGCCCTTCGCCCCTGGTTTGCGGAACAAACAGTCGTTTTATTGGCTGCCGAAATCACCAGGTTTGAACGGGAGCTGCTGCTGGCTGCAGGGGTGCGGGAACAGGCCGAAATCAAACAAAAAGAAATCGAAAAAAATATCAAGGAGACCGAAAGGGCTATTTACGCCAACGGTGGTGAAGCGCTGGAAGCATTGAAGACGGAGATCGCGAGCATGAAACAAATCATCGAGCGTATCCGCAAGGATCGGGCAAACTATACGAATTATGCTGGGAAACTAAACTTGCCGGTACCGGACACAACTGATACTTTCGTCAGCAACCGGGCGAAATTGCCGGACCTCAAGTCTGCCGAAGAAAGCTTGCAGGGGCGTATGAATGCCGATTTTCAGACAGCCGCCGCAGAAGTTGACAGGGTGGGAAAAGAAGCGAAGAAAGTAGCTGAGGAACTGGAGTCGCTCCGCTCACGCCAAACGAGTATTCCCCGGGAATATATCGAGAAACGGAAACAGCTCTGCCGTCACCTGGGGATCAGGGAAGAGGAACTGCCCTTTATCGGTGAATTATTGGAAGTCAGAGAGGAAGAAGCAAAATGGGAAGGCGCGATTGAAAGAATGCTGCATAATTTCGGCCTCTCACTGCTTGTACCCGAAACTCATTATCAGGCCGTCATGCAATGGGTCGACCAGATGTCGCTGGGGATGCGGCTGGTCTATTACCGGGTTCGGCCTGAGGACCCGTCGTCTGCTCCTGGACGGCTCCACCCTTTGGCTGTAGCGGAAAAGCTGAAGATCAAGGCGAATACACCTTTCGGCCCGTGGCTGACAAGAGAGCTTCGCCAACGTTTTGCCCATGTTTGCTGCGAGAGCAGAGAGCAATTTAGCCGGGAAGCACTGGCCGTTACCCAGGCAGGGCAAATTAAGTCTAAAGGCAACCGGCATGAAAAAGACGACCGGTACGCCATCGACGACCGTCGCCGTTATATTCTTGGGTTTTCTAACCAGAAAAAAATTGAGGTGTTGGCGGCAAGTGAACGGGAGCTCAATGAGGAACTTCAATTTTACCGACAAGAAATCATAGATATTAACAAGAAGCAGAAGGAAAGCCAGGAACGGCTAAACGCCATTGCCGGGCTGGAAGGCATCACCGCTTTTGCCGATATCGATTCTCGTTCTAAGGAAGAAGAAGTTGGTGAAAAAGAGGAGCGAAGAAGGCACCTGGAAGAGGGAAGCTATGTGTTGCAAGGGCTGCAACGTCGGTTAGCCGAGTTGGAGGAAATAAAGAATACGCAAGAAGATGTTTTGAAAAAGGCCCGCAGGCAAGAGACAACATTGGAAAACAAACTGGAGGCATTTGTCAGGGACAAGGAGCGGGTGTCCACAACTGCTGCAGAAGCCATACCGGCGGTGCAGGAAACCGAATACCCCTTTCTGGAGCAGCATAGGGGGGCTGCTTTGAAAAACAAAAAATTGTCACTGGAAAATATTGCGACGCTGGAACGGGATTATCTGGAATGGATCGAGGGAGAGCGCAGCATACTGACGAAGGAAATCCAGCAGTTAAGAGGAAAAATTGTCAGAGCCATGACCGATTACAACAACCAGTATCCCGAAGAAACGAGGGAAGTTGATCCCAGCATGGAAAGCCTTCCGGAATATGCCCGTATGCTGGCGCAATTGGAAAGCGACGGGCTACCCCGGTTTGAAAAGCGGTTTAAGCAGTTATTGCATGAGAATACAATCAACCAGATTGCCTTATTCCAAGCCAGGCTAAAACAGGAACAAGACACCATCAAAAGCCGGATTGAACAGATCAACGGTTCTTTGAGCGCCATTGACTATAACGAAGGGCGCTATATCCGCCTGGAATATGACGAAACCTATGACACCGACATCAAGGATTTCCGGGTTCAGCTCAAAGCCTGCACGGAAGGCGCCTTGGCCGGTGCTGACGATGAACAATATGCAGAGACGAAGTTTTTGCAGGTAAAAGCTATTATTGAACGTTTCAAGGGCAGACCCGGCGAAACGGAAAGCGATGCGCGCTGGACGAAAAAGGTTATTGACGTGCGCAACTGGTTCTTATTCGCCGCTTCGGAAAGATGGCGCGAAACTGGTGAAGAATATGAGCATTATACGGATTCGGGCGGAAAGTCGGGTGGACAGAAGGAAAAACTGGCATATACGATTCTCGCGGCCAGTCTAGTCTACCATTTCGGTTTGGAAGGGCAGGAGACCCGGCCACAATCCTTCCGCTTTGTCGTCATTGACGAGGCTTTTTTGAAAAGCTCTGATGAATCGGCGCGGTTCGGACTGGAGTTGTTTAAGAAGCTGGATTTGCAACTGCTGATTGTCACGCCTCTGCTTAAGATACCTACTATCGCGCAATTTATTGCCCATGTGGGTTTTGTGCATCATGACGATGTCAAGCATCAGTCCATGCTGCGTAATATCTCGATTGAAGAGTACGAGCGAGAGCGGAAGACCCGGGAGGCAGCGCGTTATGTGCACCAGGTGGTCTGATCCGCAATGGATTCGGGAGGAATTAAGGCGGAAGTGGGAATCCGGCAAGATTCTACGGTCGCTGATCATAGGGGATGATTTATTTCCTCTTCGTTTACCGCTGAAACGACCAAAAAGTAACGAGGTTAACGAGAATTTCGCTGAAATTTCCCGGTGGATTAAACGGCTTAGGGATCAGAGCAAACAGGGGATTGGCTTTGGCTATGAACTGATAGAAAAGGAAATAGTGCACCGTCAGTCCGGCCGGAATCTTCTGCCGATCCATGCCGTTGTTCCAACAGTGCGGGATGCCTTGCGCTTACTGAAAAAGGAGCGGGAAGCGGATAAATTCCTGCAGTTCGCCGAGGGCATAACTGCGGACTGGCCCGTTTTACAGCAATGGGCTGGTCGATATCCTCATAAAGTGCTAGGCGCCGGTAATGACTGGACCGGCATACTGGCCGTTCTGAAATGGTTTTCACTAAATCCCCGTTGTGGATTATACCTGCGGCAACTGGATATTCCCGGGATTGACACTAAGTTTATTGAACAGCGAAAAGGGATTTTAGCGGAGCTATTGAATATCATTTTGCCGGAGAAAGCGATTGATCATAATGGCTCGTCTTTTGAACAGCAATTCGGATTGCGGCTTAAACCGATACAGGTAAGAATGCGACTGTTGGATCAGGCGCAATATATTCAGGGACTTTCCGATCTGACAATTCCGGTAGAACAATTGTCATTATTGAACCCTGCGGTGACTAGGGTCTTTATTACCGAGAATGAAATTAACGGACTATGCTTTCCCGCCGCGGGAAGCAGTCTGGTGATCTTCGGGCTGGGCTACGGTGTCGATGTGTTGAGGGCTGTCACCTGGTTAACAGAGAAAGAAATCTATTATTGGGGTGATCTCGATACCCATGGGTTCGCCATGCTAGACAAAGTCCGCAGCTTTCTGCCGCAAACGCGCTCGCTGCTCATGGAGGAAAGCATTCTGTTCAAGCACCGTACTCTTTGGAGCGTGGAAGATAAACCTTTTCTGGGGCTGCTAACCCGTTTAACTCCGGAGGAACACCGACTGCTCTGTTCACTTCAAAACAATACGTGGGGCAAGGGTGTCCGGCTGGAGCAGGAGCGAATTTCTTTTCAGCAAGTGAAGCGGTCTCTTTCATCCCTTTAACCCAATCATAAAGAGAGACGCACGCTTCAAGACGGGATAAAAAAATACCTTTACAATTGGTATTCTGAGGAGGTTGTTTTTTTGCAAAGAAAAATTACGGCGATGTATTTCAGCGCTACCGGCACAACAGCAAAAGTCATAATGCATATAGCCGGAATGCTCTCTGTACAACTCGCAGGGCAACTACATTGTCACGATTTTACGTTGCCGGCTGGCAGACGGGAGACCGTGGTTATGTCGCCGGACGATATCATCGTGATAGGCGTTCCCGTCTATGCGGGGCGAGTGCCGAACGTCTTATTGCATTACTTACGCTCGGTTGTTGGCAACGGAGCCCGAGCGATTGCCGTCGTCGTTTATGGCAATCGAAATTATGACGACGCTTTAATCGAATTGACAGATATTCTAAGTCAGGATGGTTTTAGGGTAATTGCGGGCGGTGCTTTTATCGGCGAGCACTCTTTTTCAAATATATTGGCGCAAAAGAGACCTGATGAAAACGATAGGCGGGTAATGAGCGCGTTCGTCGGTCAAATAGCGCAAAAAGTTATTAAGCAAGGCGAGGCTGGCACTGTTGTAGTCGCAGGCAGCCGACCGTATCGGCAGTACTATATACCGCGGGATGAGAATGGCCGGAATGTTGATATTAGAAAAGTAAAGCCAAAAATAAGCAGCGCGTGTATCAACTGCGGGCTATGTGCGGAAATATGCCCTATGGGCTCTATCAACAAAGAACGAGTAGGGGAAATAGAGGGCATTTGCATAAAATGTTGCGCCTGTATTAAAAAATGCCCGGTGCAAGCTAAATATTTCGATGATCCTGGCTATATAAATCATAAACGTGAGTTGGAGATAGAATTTCCCGAACGAAAAGAGCCGACTTTCTTTATCTGATGACTACACCGCGTCTTAACTCCCGCTTCTGCAAGCGGGAGTTAAGAGCGTTCTCGCTATAAGTTGGGAGAGCATGGTTTCAGCCAATACGCCAGTTGTCCTGCTGGAAAGCCGGCGCTACTATTACGATATTTGACTGCCGGGGCATGACTATTGGAGTGGATACATTCATTACGCGATGAGATTATTTACCTGCTTTCGGGCGGGTTATTGCCGCCTTTGCCAACATTTAGTTTTAAAGACGGCAAGATTGCCGTTATTGACCTGGACAGAAATACTCAATCACAAACTTGTGGAAGCTGCGGGTTGCCGTTGACATGTAACGCTCTTTAATCCACGATAGCCAAATCGTTCTCTGACATGTGGGATTACTAATATGCAACTTTACCGGCAAGTCTAAACTATTGCTTCGTAGCCAATATTCCGGGAGAAAAGCGATACCCAATCCGGCTGTTACGAGACTAGATATTACCTCATTGCTATTAATTTCAAATGCAACTTTTGGAGTAAATCCAGCCTGCTGACAGAATGCGTCTGTAGTTTCACGCAGTTCACATTCAGCCGTCAAACTAATAAATGATTCATTTGCTATTTCACTAAGATCTATGTTTTTCCGATCGGCTAGGCGATGCTCAGGTGATACAGCTAAGAAAATTTCCTCATTTCTCAGAGGTTCACAATGAATCTCTGGTTGATTAATAGGCAGGAATGAAATGCAGAGGTCGATTTCGCCATTCAAGAGACGAGCATGTATTTCCTGCGGGTTAGTAATTTGGAGAAGCTGAAAATTAACGTGCGGATATTGCTGCAGATATTTCTTCAAGAGGTTTTGCAATAAACGTGAGGATGTGGTGCCAATTGTAAGACTTCCAGATTTGAGATTGGCCAAATCTGCCAACTCACGTAGTCCGTCCTTTAGTTCGCTAAAGATTCGCTCTGTTCTTTGAAGAAATGTTTTGCCAAACTTATTAAGTCGCAGATGTCTTCCACGGCGTTCGAATAACGGAACACCTACGCTTTTCTCTAAACGGGCAATCGTTTTGCTAAGAGCGGGTTGTGAAATGTGAAGTTCTTCTGCCGCATGTGTTACATTTTCCAACCTAGCAACTACTTGAAAATATTTTAATTGAAGTAACTCCAATATGTCACTCTCCTTATAGCTTTAAAGGTATAATACTATAATAATTATATATTTTTATTTATTAATATTCAATGTTATCATAAGTATATGGGAAGACGGGGGATTAACCGGTATTAAAAATTTATGGGCAGTGCCAGCCACGGTTGGTGCAGCATGCGAATATTTCCGTTCTTGTTGTTAAATAAGGGAAATTCAGCCTGTTCAAAACTTATTCCCAATACAATAATTTAAGAAATAAGGATGGTAATACGCAATGGGTAAGCCTCAACTATGGACTAAGGATTTCGTGATTGATTCGATAGTCAATTTTTTCATTTATATAGTTTATTTTATATTGATGGTAATTATCGCAATTTACGCGATGGACAAATTACAGGCATCACCAAGTGAAGCTGGACTTGCGGCCGGTATTTTTATCTTAGCTACCCTATTTGCCCGGATCTTTGCCGGGAGATCGATAGAACAGGTAGGGCGGAAAAGAATGCTTTATATCGGTTTGACTGTCTACTTGCTGTCAACCTTTTTGTATTTTAACATAACCAGCCTGCCGGTTCTCTTTGTTATTCGATTTTTGCACGGAGCAGGATTTGGCATTGCTGCAACAGCGACAGGGACAATTGTGGCTAATATTATACCAAAAGAACGAATAGGAGAAGGTGTGGGCTATTATGCCATGAGTTCTACTCTAGCCTCAGCTATCGGCCCTTTTCTGGGCATATATCTTAATCAGCGCGTAAGTTTAGACATAATTATCGGTTTGTGCGCTATTTTATTGGCCGTTAGTTATATTGCCGCATTTTTCCTAAAAGTCAATGCACCTAAGTTGACAGCAGAGCAATTAATCAATATGAAACAATTTAAATTACATAATTTCATCGAATTTAAAACCTTGCCGATTGCGATTACCGGCGCATTGCTGGGCTTTTGCTATTCAAGTATTATCAGTTTTCTGGCCCCATATACTCGGGAAATCAATTTGACCGATACTGGCAGTACCTTTTTTGTTGTTTTTTCTGTGGCTATCTTAATTTCCCGGCCGATAACCGGTCGCTTGTTTGATCAAAGAGGAGAGAACTTTGTGATGTATCCATCATTTATACTATTCGCAATTGGGCTGATTATCCTAAGTCAGGTTCATCATGGGTTTGCCCTTTTGTTGGCCGCTATAGTTCTAGGTTTAGGGTGGGGAACCTTTGTGTCGAGTGGTCAAGCGATTGCGATAAATGTAGCGCCGCAGCATCGCAGGGGGTTAGCCACATCGACCTTTTTTTCCCTTATTGATGGGGGGCTTGGAATTGGTCCGTTTTTCTTAGGATTTATGATTCCGGTAATTGGTTTCCGTGGACTGTATATAACGATGGCGATAAGTACTATCGTCATCATGTGGTTATACTATTTCTTGCACGGGTGCAAAGTAAAGCGGAAATTAGCTTAAAAGACAGGCTGATCATTATACTGGCTCGTACCTTGAGAACTGAATCATAGTATATCAATACATGTGATACAAAAAATGACTCCGACTACGGTTGGTTGTCATTTTTTGCTTTTTATGACTTGCTTACAGCGACAGCTCAATTGATGCCAGGTTTCATGCTTCTGGCAATAGTTAGAATTTTGTTGACTATCTGCGATGTTAGCATTATAATGTTAGTTATACTAACTAACTTGAGGTGTATATGAGTACTGATGTCGTCGTGGTAACAGAAGACAGGATTCTTATGGCTGCCGCTGTATTATTTCAGGAAAAAGGGTTTCATGCAGTTTCAATGAAAAATATTGCCGGCCAGGCCGGTGTCAGCGAGATGACAGTATTTCGCCACTTTTCCTCTAAAAAGCAAGTATTGGAAGCCGTCATTAAAAAACTGACATATGATACCTACATATCTTCTTTTCAAGAAATATTTGAGAAAAAAATCTGCTGGGAGCTGGAAACCGATTTAGTGTTGATCAGCGAGACGTATCAGCGCATTATGGCCGATAACCGGTCGGCTTTTATAATTACTATGCGGGAAGAAAAGACAATCCCCGAAATCAGTGAGTTTATTCGCCAGGGGCCGCCTCAGTTCGAGAGCTTTTTGCAGCAGTATTTTGGTGCAATGATGGAGAGGAAAAAAATAATCAGAGGCAATGTAGAGGCGTTGGCGTTGAATTTTATGGCCGTTAATTTTGGGTATTTCTTTTTTAAGGCGCTCGGTCATAAAATGATCAATATTTCGGACAGTCAATATATTGAAACAGCCGTTCAACTGTTTGCCAAGGGAATTAAGCTATAAAGATTGATTTAGGCATTAAATTTTTTATGCTATACGTTAGTTATACTAACTAACGTAGTTGGAAAAATACGATACAAAATTCAGGAAGGGGATTTAAAATTTAAATGAATGTAGAACAAAAAGCAGTGCGTGTGGGTATTATTTTTTTGGCGTTGCTCTTGCTCAGCGGAACCGTTCTGGTATTTGCCGGACGTGACGCCGTCACGCTGGCGCTCGAAAAGAAAGAAGGCATTTTGTCTGCCGAGCAGGTTAAAATTGCTTTCGAAAATATTGGCGGGCAGCTTGTCAACGAGGCGGTGATAGAATCCCAGCAAGTTAAAAAAGGCGATGTCCTGATGATGCTTGACAGCACCGACGTCGATTTGTCGATAGAACGCCTGAAGGCACAAATTCAGCAGGCAGAGGCTCAGATCAGCGAATTATATGGCAGTATTGAAATCGGGCTTTCAAAGGCTTCGACAAGTGAAGCTCAGTCATACCGCCAAATCGAGCAGCAGAAGAAGGCGCTTGATGCCGCAAAGGCAACTTACGATAACCAACTGCTTACTTATAACCGCCGCAAAGCGCTGATTGCTTCGGGCGCGATTGCTCAGGCTGAACTGGATAGCGCTCGTATGGAGCTAGACGTCGCCGATGAATGTAGGACAACAGCAGCGCCTGCTTGAGAAAATGCTGGCAGGCACGAGCGAGGCGGCGCGTGCGCAGGTATTAACAAGCGGCAATGCCGGCAGCATTGACCTTCCTGATATTGTCCACCAGCGGCAAGAGTTGGAAAATAGCAGATCTGGTGTGCAAGCCCTTATGCAGCAGAAAGAAGATTTAGCTGTCCAGCTTAAGGAGCTGCTGGTTAAAAAAGACCGACTGACGTTGCGGGCTCCGGAAGATGGCAAAGTACTTAAAATTCTTGCTAAGCAGGGAGAGATGGTTTCAGCCAATGCGCCTGTTGTCCTGCTGGAAAGTCGGCGCTGCTATTACGATATTTATCTGGATGAACGGCAAGTGGCTGGCCTTAAGCCCGGCGCTGCAATTAGCGGCAATGTGGTAGTCACTAAGCTGCCCGTCAAAGGGATTATCCGCTTTATTACCGCCGCGCCGGGCTTTGCCGACTTAAAAATGAGCAGGGAAAAAGGCCAGGGCGATCTTACGGCGTTCCAGATCCGGATTTATGTGGAGCCGCAGGATGATTTACTGCCGGGCATGACTATTGGAGTGGATAAAGATGCATTCTTTACGCGATGAGCTTACTTTCCTGCTTTCCGGGCGGGGCTTGCCTTATCATAAAGTATCGATGATGGTCGCCTTGGTTGTCACTATTATCCTTACCGTCGCCTTTGCCAACAATTATATTACAGACGGCAAGGTTGCCGTTATTGACCTCGACAATTCCAAGCTCAGCCGTGAATTTATTGAGGAGCTGAATACATCGCCGTATATTCGGGTCGATACCGTTTTACATGTTCCTGCCGCGCCTGTACAACTGCTGTATCAAGACCGGTATCTCGCGGTCATTTATTTGCCGGACGGTTTTGAAAAAAACGCCTACACCACTACACTTAACTCTATCGGTGTATTTTATGATAATATCAATTCGGCGCAAAGTGCCAATCTCAGGGGTGCGCTCAATGCTGTCGTCGCGGTGCAAAACCAAAAGCTCGGGTCGGCGCAGGTGCAGGAATTTGGCTTAAGCAGCGAACAAGCGGCGGCGATGATGAACAATATCGGGCTTAAAGAGCGACTTCTGTTCAATCCAACGAGTTCTGCCAGCAATTTCACCGTGTTAGGCTTTTTGTTTTTCTTTGGTTCGATGTATTTTGTTTTTGCCACCATCGGCATTATTGCCCGGTTGCGTTTAGAGGGCAAGCTTTTGGAAAGCAGCCCATTTGACTTAATGCTGCGTCTTGTCCCGTACGGAACTTTTTATATAGTCTCCCTCATAGTGGGGCTGGCTGTTTTGCGTGTTTTCGGCGACTTAAGCTTTATGGGCAACTTCTTTGTATTGCTATTGTCGCTGGTGCTTTTGGCTGCTTCGATTGGGTTGCTGAGCCTGCTATTCGGCTGGAACGCCGCCAATCCAGGCATTGCGTCCAGCAGAATGATACTGTTTTTGCCGGGCGGCTTTATTTTTGGCGGTTTTACAGGACCTGCAGACATTCTCCCCTCCTGGGTTCAGGCGGCAAGCAACATATTTCCGCTTGTCTGGGGATTTCGCTTTGCCAGGGACATCATCTTGCGCGGTGCGTCGTTTATGGATGCCGCGCAAGAATTTGGCGGGTTTATGATTTATACCGGCATCTTGGGTGTTCTTGTCTGTATGCGGTTTTACCATGAACGAAAAACAGCATCGACGCAAAAAGACGGCGTAAATACAAAACCGACAGTGGCAAGTGCGCCTTGACGCGCCGACGGGAAGCCGGGCGTAACAGTGAACTTGTTTCAGCAGAGCTGAAACATCGGGGGTTCAGGTGGAGACTCTACTCCACCTGAACTGAAGCCGCCTGCAGAGGCGGGAGTTTTAACTCAATGGTTAAGATAAAAATATTAAAAGCCGCCCTGTCCGTACGTAGCGCTGTAACATTGCGTTGCGTATTTTTTTGTGCAGTCTTTGCTTACTGTGTTTTTTTGAATACCGCAAGGCACAAGACGAAAGCCAAGTTTTGTGCTATAATGCTAGTGCGTTCACATAAAGTATGTGACGGTAGGGGATTAATATACTGGATAAGATGAGTTTGCAGGGGAAGATTATTATTCTCGTATGCAGTGTGGTGCTGCTGGCGTTGGCCGCTACAAACTGGCTTATTTCCGCCCGCCTCGCTGAAGATATTACCCAACAGATGGGAAGAACAGTTATGTATGTGGCGCGTACTGTCGCTCACTCGCATGTTGTGCCTGAAGGGCTTGCAGGCATTCGTGACAAACACGAGATACAGGAGTATGCCGAATCTGTTCGCAGCCTGACAGATTCGACAATTGTCGTGGTGTTTGATATGAACGGCATTCGCATGTCGCACTCGGACAAAAGCAAACTGGGCTAGCATATAATTGGCGGCGATGAGCTAAGGTCGCTCCGTGGCGAAGAATATCTGTCGTTTGCCACAGGTACTGTCGGCCCGTCGCTTAGGGCGTTTACACCTGTTTTTTATCAGGATCGTCAGGTGGGCGTCGTTCTCGTCGGCATTCATGTAGACGATATCGAACGGGCGGTAAGTTCTAACCGCAACCGCATTTTTATTACTCTGCTGCTTGGCATGGCGATCGGTATCGCCGGTGCTGTTCTACTGGCCCGGAGTGTAAAAAAAACATTATTTGGTCTGGAGCCTGCCGGCATCGCTAAATTGTTGGAGGAAAGAAATGCCATGCTGTATTCTGTCAAGGAAGGGGTGCTGGCCATTGACCTGACGGGTCGCATCACGCTGGCTAATGAGGCGGCAGCGCGCATGCTGCTGGCTGGAGGCACCGTAGGCGATCCGATCGGACAGCCTGTTGACACGTATGTCCCCAATACCGGCCTGACCCGCGTGCTTAAGACCGGTTTGCCTGAGCTCGATCAGGAGCAGGATTTAAGCGGCATACACATCATTACCAACCGCGTCCCGATTGTAGTTAACGGCGCAATTGTCGGCGCAATCGCGACATTCCGCGATAAAACCGAGATCAACCAACTGGCCGAAGAGCTTACCGGCGTCCGTAGCTATGTCGAGGCGCTGCGCTCGCAGGCGCATGAATTTATGAACAAACTGCATGTTATTCTAGGGCTTGTGCGCCTTGAGAGCTATGACCAGCTTACCGGCTATATCAAACGTATCGTAGGCGACCAGGAGGTTGAGGTCGGTTTTGTCGGCAAACGCATTAAAAATCCGGTTATTGCCGGACTTGTATTAAGCAAGCTCAGTAAATCCCGGGAACTGGGTGTTTGTATGGTGGTGGAGCAAAATACGTTTGTGTCTGCCGATTTTGGAGAGGCGGTTAACCATGGTCTTGTCACCATTTTAGGAAACTTGCTCGACAACGCTCTTGAGGCTGTCCAGGATGCCGTTGAAAAGATGGTATCGCTCACTGTCCAGGAAGCCGACGGGCAAATCGTCATCCGTGTGTGCGACAGCGGCTTGGGACTGCCGCCCGAAATACAGGAGCATATGTTTCAAAAAGGGTTTTCGACTAAAGCAAAAGACCGTGGTTTTGGCCTTTATTTGGTAAATAGCAGCATTAAAAGGCTGAACGGTTCAATCAGCTTCGAGACATTGGCCCGGGGAACGGAAGTATCTGTCCTTATTCCTGTCAGAGAGGAGCAGCCGTATGATTAAAGTTCTGATTGTAGAAGATGATCCGATGGTAGCCGAGCTTAACCGCCGCTATCTGGCAAAAATTGAAGGTTTTGTTGTTAAAGGCATCGCTGCCAATTACCAGCAGGCGCTTGAATTTCTAGCCTGTGAAGATGTCGACCTTATGCTCGTTGATATTTTTATGCCTGGCATGAACGGATTGGAGCTGCTGGGGAAAATCAGGACGTGCGGCCATGCTGTCGATGTGATTATGGTGACGGCCGCTCGCGATACTGAAAGCCTGAAGACGGCGCTGCGGCTTGGAGCAATCGACTATCTGATCAAGCCTTTTGAATTTGAGCGTCTGCACATGGCTATGCAAAAATATAAGGCACGGGTTGAGGGCATTCACTGTCGCCAAACGGTGTGCCAGCATGATATTGACGATCACTTGCTGGGCCGTCGGTCACGTTGCGCGCTGCCTAAGGGGTTGGACAAAATTACGCTGCAGCCATAAAAACGGCGATTAGTCAATCGGGCGTGCCGTTTACCATTGAGGAAATGTCTAAGAAAATGGGGATTTCTCGCGTGACGTTGCGCAAGTACCTGGACTATCTTGTCGAGAGCGGCGTGCTGACAATTGAGCTCGTATATGGCCCTGTCGGCCGTCCTGTCAACCGCTATGTACCTCTTGAGGAAAAGTGAACTTGTTTCAGTAAATCTGAAGCATTGGGGGTTCAGGTGGAGAGTCTACTCCACCTGAACTGAAGCCGCCTGTAGAGGCGGGAGTCTTGACTCAATGTTTAAGAGAAACTGCATCGTTGCTCTGCGCTGGTGAAACTGTATTTAGTGCGTTAAGAAGCAGCAAAGCTCGTCCCGGTGATATAGTTGCTATTTCTGGCATTGGCGGTCTTGGACACCTTGCCGTCCAGTATGCGAAAACAGCCGGTTGAAAAAACCTATGTCTGCTTTTATTTGCAAAAGCAGGCATAGGTTTTTCCTATGCATATAGATATTTATTTGATATTATATAATGGCAGCGTTTTTATGTTATTATTTATGATAAAGTTAATTGAAAGGACTTATCCATATGAAACCATCTATTGTTGATTACCCGAGAGTGGGAGCGTTGAGAGAATTAAAATTCGCATCGGAAAAATACTTTAAGAAAGAAATATCGACAGATAGTTTGCAGGAAATGGGCGCAGAAACAAACCCAGTCTTGAGAATCTGGTTGAAGAGGCGAGGCAAATAAGATATGAAGCTATCTAACATCATAAACAACCGAGTGACGTTTTCATTTGAAATTTTCCCGCCAAAAAGAACTGCTTCTATTCAGACTATTTACAGCACGCTCGATGTACTACATAAATTAAATCCCGACTTTATCAGCGTAACGTATGGGGCGGGCGGCAGTGGAAACGCCCGTGCTACTAGCGAAATTGCATCTGCAATCAAAAATCAATACAAAATTGAAAGTTTAGCCCATTTACCTTGTGTGGGCCTTACAAAAAAAGATGTGCTTTCACAATTGGAATATTTTAAGCAAAATGGAATTGAAAACATCCTAGCGCTTCGTGGAGATATTTCAGACCCTCTACAGCCCAGCGGAGATTTTTCATATGCCAGCGATATGATTGCGTTCATTAAAGAACATGGAGATTTTGATATAACAGCGGCCTGCTATCCTGAAGGGCATACAGAGTCAAAAAATCTCATTGAAGACATATGCAATTTAAAAAGAAAGGTGGATTCTGGTGCGGATCAGTTAATTACACAGCTTTTCTTTCAGAATGATTATTTTTACAGATTTAAAGAGCGCTGCTCCCTTGCAGGAATCCATGTTCCGATTGAAGCTGGCATCATGCCTGTGGTGAATAAAAAGCAAATTGAGCGCATGGTATCCCTTTGCCATGTAGAACTACCGCAAAAATTTATTGCAATGATGAACCGGTACGAAAATAATTCTGATGCAATGCGTGACGCAGGTATTGCTTATGCAATCGATCAAATTGTTGATCTTATTGCGCAGGGTGTTGATGGTATCCACCTCTATACAATGAACAATCCTTACATTGCGACAAAAATATATGAGGCGGTTCACAGGCTGATTGTAGCCTGACAAAACAAAGACTTCACTCAAACATAGTGAGGTCTTTGTTTCGTCTATTCTAAAATAGGATATCCGTAACGAGCGATCAAGCCTTTTAATTCATTGATATAATTAAGGGCCATTGTACTTAATGGCGTTTTTTCATTGGCAATCCAACCTATCCGCATTGTCTCATCCGTGTCCAGCTTTACGGCAATAATATTACTTCCATTTAAATCGCTGTTTAATATTCCACTGGAAATGGTATATCCGTTCAAGCCAATGAGCAGATTAAAGAGCGTCGCCCGGTCACTCACATGAATTGCTTTTTTATGGGGCATGGTGCTTAATATTTCCTCTGAAAAATAGAAGGAATTATATGTTCCCTGCTCAAACGCAAGGCATGGGAAATTATCTAATTCTTCTAAACAAATCTTCTTCTGCTTGGCCAGAGGATGTGACGCGCTGATAAACGCATGCGGTTCGGCATCGAATAAGGGAGTGAAAAACAAATGGTTTTCGGTCAATAGTTTTTTCAAAACTTTTTCATTAAAGCTGCTGAAATAGATAATTCCAATCTCGCTGCGAAAAAATGCCACATCTTCAATAATTTCGTAGGTTCTCGTTTCGCGAAGAGTAAATTCATATTCATCTGCTTCAAGAGAAGAAATAAGATTGACAAAGGCACTTACGGCAAATGCATAATGCTGGGTAGACACCGAGCAAAGTTGTTTTGACGGTTTTGCGTTCAGGTATCTTTGTTCCAGAAGCTCGGTTTGTTCAATAATCTGCCTTGCATAAGAAAGGAACTCGCTGCCTTCTGCCGTCAAGGAAATACCTTTGGTTGTACGATGGAATATTACAATTCCAAACTCCACTTCAATTTCCTTAATTGCTGCTGAAAGACTCGGTTGAGAGATAAATAATTGTCTCGCCGCTTCAGTAATGGAACCGCATTCTATCACTTTGATAATGTATTTTAATTGTTGTAATGTCATATAATTTTCTCCATAGTTTTTACCTATATGCTACTCTGCAAACTGCTGGAAGTCAAATGAATAAAACAAGCCCTGATATTTGCAGCAGGAGCCCAATTACAATTTAGTCATAGAATTGATTATAACTTCGCTTCATGCGTCCGTTTGATTTAGTCATCGGATAAAGGCTGGCGTTAGGCTGCGAACGCAGGTTCGTGGCTTTTTTTATTTGTTATTACTTTTAAAAACTTTAAAAAAGTTTAAAAGCCCGGGGCAATTCGTTATTCTTGTAATAGCAGCCTATTTTGCCGTACAGCGCGTACGGACAGTAGCAAGACTATATTCTGAAAAATTTATGGAGGTGTATTTTTGATGAAATCCAAAACACACGGTGCAGCTTCAACTACTGTTGAACATCCCTTTATGGCCTTCAAGATCGGTCCGTTGCCATTGCCACTCTACCTTATTTTGGCTGCTATCGTTATTGCCGCTTCGGTGTATGGCAAACTGCCGGCCGATATGATCGGCGGCATCGCCGTCATGATGGTCATGGGCATGCTGCTGGGCGACATCGGCATGAGAGTGCCGGTGCTAAAGGAAATCGGCGGGCCCGCTATCTTGTCAATTTTTATCCCGTCCGTCATGGTTTTTTACAATCTGATTAACCCCGCGTCCATGAAAGCGATTACAGCTTTTATGAAAGGCTCCAACTTTCTATATTTTTATATTTCGTGTCTTGTTACCGGCAGTATTTTAGGCATGCAGCGGGTCGTGCTCATTCAAGGTTTTCTCCGAATGTTCGTTCCCTTGTTTGTCGGCACCTTGGCCTGTATTGCGGCCGGTGTCGCAGTCGGAACGCTTACTGGCATCGGCGCGTATCGCTCCTTTTTTTATGTTGTCATTCCTATTATTTCAGGCGGTGTAGGCGAGGGGATTTTGCCTCTGTCTCTGGCTTATGCCGAGATTACCGGCCTTACTAACGACAAAATTATTCCCCAGCTTATCCCCGCTGCCATGCTTGGGAATGTTTTCGCTATAATGGCAGCCGGGTATTTGCGCCGATTGGGGGAGAAGCGCCCCGAGCTTTCGGGCAATGGCATGCTTGTTAAAACAGGTGACGACGATTTACTCCGGGCTGCCAAGACCGTAGAGAAACCTGTCGAATTCCCGCTGATGGGCGCCGGTTTGCTTTTAGCGATGAGCTTCTTTATTTTTGGGCAAGTGGCGAATTTGTTTATCCCCATTCCCGCGCCCATCATTATGATTTTTTCCGCAGCGCTCATTAAAGCTTTCGGCATTATGCCCGCTAAAATGAAGCAAGGGGCATACCACCTTTATCGCTTTATTACAAGCAGCCTGACATGGCCGCTTCTCGTCGGCATCGGCGTGTTGTATACGCCGTGGAAAGACGTTGTTGCCGCCATAACCCCTGCCTATATTGCCACCTGTTTTGCAACGGTGGCCGCAATGATTGCTTCCGGGTTCTACATTGCTAAGTACCTGAAAATGTATCCAATCGAATCGGCCATTATTACAGGCTGCCACAGCGGCCTGGGCGGTACGGGCGACGTCGCCATACTATCGGCTTCCAACAGGATGGAACTAATGCCGTTTGCCCAGATCTCGACCCGCATCGGCGGCGCCTGTATGGTGGTTATTGCCGCTGTCGCTATGCGGCTGCTGGGATAATTTGCAAGGAGGGAAGCGTTATGAACAAGCTAAAACAAGCACAGGCCGGCACGTTAGAGTCGAACGACATCGCCATTACGGTTGGTCCTGCGGCCGATGGCGGCATTGTCATCGAATTGCAAAGCCTGGTGATGGAACAATATGGCGATCAAATTTGGAAAGTTATTAGAGATACTGTAATAGAGCAGGGCGTGAGCGGCATCTATATTAAGGCCGTTGACCGAGGAGCGCTGGACTGCACCATAAGGGCTCGGACGCTTGCTGCGCTGGCTCGTGCCGGTGTTATGCATAAGGAGGCGGGATTATGAGGCTGAGACGAACACTGTTGTTTGTACCCGGCAATAACTCGGGTATGCTGCAAAATGCCGGGATACTAGGGGCAGATGCTATCATCTTTGACCTGGAGGATGCCGTTGCGCCGCGCGAAAAGGACGCCGCTCGACTGCTCGTTTGTCAGGCATTGAAAACAGTGGATTACGGCGCCTGTGAAAAAATAGTGCGGATTAATCCTATTGATGCTAGCGCGCAAGAGGATATTGCCGCCGTTGTTCCATACCGTCCTGACGCTATATTACTGCCGAAAGCTAATAAAGCCGAGGACGTGTGGCAGGTTGTGGAGTGGATAAAGGCTGCAGAAGCGCAAGATCAGCCACCGATAAGTATTATTGCCTTGCTCGAAACGCCGCTCGGTATTGTAAATAGCTTTGCTGTTGCATCGGCTCACCCCCGCATCGTCGCTATCGCACTTGGCGCGGAAGATTAGCGGCCGGCCTGGGTGCGCCACGAACCAAACTCGGTCAGGAGATTTTTACTGCCCGTACACTGCTGGTTAATGCGGCTGCGGCTGCGGGTATCCAAGCCATCGATACGCCTTTTACCGATGTTGTCGATGATACGGGCTTAGCCGCAGATGTTGCCTTTTCCAAAAGCCTGGGCTTCACAGGTAAACTCGTTATCAATCCCCGCCACGTCGATACTGTTCATCAAGCCTTTAGCCCCAGTGCGGCTGAAATCCACTGGGCTCATAGGGTAGTGGCGGCCATCAGACAGGCTGAGGCACAAGGAAGCGGCGCAATTTCGCTCGATGGTAAAATGATTGATAAGCCAATTGTCGATCGCGCCGAAAGATTGCTGCAACTGGCCCGCACGCTCGGATTGGAAGGAGAGGATTTACAATGAGAAACAGCATTGGCCGTGAAATACCTGACTTTATTGAAGGATACACAAATGTCAGGCCTTTTAGCGGCGCATTTGCGATGAAGCCCGACATGCTGCGGCAAGCGACCGCCGTCAAAATGCGCAGGCCCTCGGACAGTAAGCTTGTCGAAAGCGTTGAGCAAGTATTCCGGCTCATTCCGGTGAGGGACGGCATGACGTTGTCGTTTCATCATCATTTCCGCAACGGCGATGGTGTCGTCAATTTGGTGCTGGCGACGGCAGCCAGGTTAGGGATTAAAGACCTAACAGTCGCTATTAGCTCTGTCTTTCCTGTCCATGCTCCCCTGTTGGAGCATGTCAGGCGCGGTGTTGTCACCGGGCTTGATACCAATTATATGTCGGGACCGGTGGCCGATGCTGTTTCCCAGGGCGTTTTCAGCCGGTCGGTCATTATGCGGACACATGGCGGCCGGGCACGCGCCATTGAGTGTGGCCAGCTCAAAATCGATGTCGCCTTTATTGCGGCACCTGCGGCTGACGATTATGGCAATATCAACGGTGTGATGGGCCCGGCAGCCTGCGGTTCTTTGGGTTACGCCATGCCTGACGCCGAGTATGCCGATTATGTGGTGGCCGTTACCGATTACCTTTGCGATTATCCTTTGTCGCCCGTTTCCATACCGCAGACCAGGGTGGACTATGTGGTAAAGGTTGACGCGATCGGTGATCCCAAGGGAATTGTTTCGGGTAGTACCAAGGTAACAAAAGACCCTGTAGGCCTAAAAATTGCCAGAACGGCAGCAGGCGTTATCAAGGCAGCCGGGCTCATTAAAGACGGCATTTCTTTTCAAACAGGAGCAGGCGGGGCGTCGCTGGCCACCGCACACTATATCGGCAACATGATGGAGCAGGACGGTGTCACTGCCAGCTTTGCCATGGGCGGCATTACGAGCTATATGGTCAACATGCTCGAGAGCGGCCTGCTACGAAAAATTATGGATGTTCAGGGGTTTGACCTTGAAGCTGTCCGTTCTGTCGGTGCTAATCCCAACCATATTGAGGTAAGCGCCGGCGTATACGCTAATCCGTTTAATTCAGGCTGTATCGTAAATAAGCTTGATACTGTATTTTTAGGCGCTACGGAAATTGACACAGATTTTAATGTTAACGTCACAACAGGCTCCAACGGGCTTATTATGGGAGGTTCAGGCGGACACAGCGATGCGGCGGCGGGCGCCAAGCTGACGCTCATTGTCGCAAATTTGCTGCGGGGGCGGTTGCCCATAGTTGTGGATAAAGTGCTGACGGCCACAACACCCGGGGAAACGGTAGACGTGCTGGTGACTGAGCGCGGCATAGCCGTCAATCCGTTGCGTCCCGACCTTTTGGAAAAGGTCAAGGCGGCAGGGCTGCCGGTGAAAGATATCGTCCAGCTTAAGCAGGAGGCTGAACAGATCGCCGGAGTGCCTAAGTCTGTTAAGATGGGCGACCGTATCGTCGCGGTTGTCGAGTACCGTGACGACACTATTATTGATGTTGTCCGGCAAGTGATGAGCTAGGCGCTATATGGTCGGCGGATAACAAAAGGAGTCGACTGATAATACCCAAAAAGCATGCAGCCAATGTTTTTAGAAACATTGGCTGCATACTTTTTATCACCTGACCGCTTTCCGGTGGCCACTTATCCGATGACTAAACCGCGTCTAACTCCCGCTTCTGCAAGCGGGAGTTAAGAGCGGCCAGTTCCTGGATAAGATCGATTATCGGATGGAACAAAAATCTCCACCTGAAGCTAAGTATCTCTTTATCGTCAATAATCTGAGAATAGTCACTTGATAGCTATACATCCAATAAATGAACGTTGCACTCCATTTTAATGCAAAGCAGATAGTACTGTTTATTGCGGGTAAAGTAACAGCGACGCTAGAGGCTTTGATTTTATTGTTTCTACCTTCTAAGCAGCGTACCCTGTAGTTTTGCAAAAAAATGAGAAAAAAAGAGCTTGGAAATCCAATAAACACAGGAATTCGAGCTCTTCTTTTATGTCAAAAATTCATAGCGTTATTTTTTTGTTGTTTCGTAGCAAATAGGAATTTCGGTGCCATTAACAAGAAGGCTTCCTTTTTTCCCCTGGTCGGTTGGTTTTTTTGCCTACTGCTTCCGAAGCAAAAGGCGCTTTGACCATATAACCATCGAAACTTGGCCATTCCCAACCGATTCCGTCAAGCTCGTTATAGCTAAACAATCCTAAAAGATGTTTTAGTTACTAAAATAAGTTGACAAAAATATTTTAGTAGCTATATAATTATTATGGAGTGATAGATTGCAAGCAATCCTACTCACCTCGATACGCTCTATATATAGCGTATCTGCTTGCCCGGTTCACAAACACTTTTAATTTGTTTTTGTGCCTTGAGCCAAGTGCCACTCTAAACACGCAGAGAAAGAAGTGTGACCTAAAATGAACGCTAAAATAGTTGAAATGCTGTATCAAACAGTAAACATATTCAACGCAGAGACTAAGCAGCCCAGAGATTACGGCACCGAGCAGCTAATGTATCATTCCGAGGTGCATTTAATTAGCGCAATCTTTAACCATAAGGAGGCAAACGCGAGTGAATTGGCTCAAGTATTAGGCATAACAAACGGGGCTGTCTCACAGGTGGCGAATAGACTGGTTAAAAAAGGACTTATCGAGAGATATAAACTGGCCGGAAATAAGAAGGAAACCTATTTCCTATGTACCGAGAAAGGTGAGAAAGTGCACTATGGGCATGAAGATTACCATGAAAAAGTGCTTGTTGAGGCAATGAAATATATAGATTCCTTGGATCACGATAAGGTCGAGGCAATTGCTACATTTCTGAATAAAGTGAATGAAGGGGTATCTCGTATGTAATACGTAGTCTCTTGTAGAATGATTTAGCTACTAAATAAAAATGGCATAATCGATGTTTTAGTTGCTAAACAAATTCTTCTGGGAACAACAGATCTGCCCAATATATTGTTCGCTTGTTCAGAGCGGTAATTCTAGCTGATGGGACCGACAATATCGGGTGAATCGGATAAAGTAAGAAGGTTTCACCGGATATTGAGCAATTTTTAGCGGGGTGAGCATTCATCATGATCAATAAAAAATTGGTTATCACGATTTTCTTTGTGGTAATCGCGGTGGGGGGCGCAGGCTACAAATATTTTGAGCCGGCAGCAACCGGTATTACGGCTACTGGTACGATTGAGGTAACCAGGGCGGATATTATGCCTAAGGTAAACGGTTATTTGACGGGATTGAAGATAGAAGTAGGCGATAAGGTAACTTTAGGGCAGGTGACAGCAAAAGTAACCAGAGTAGATTTAGAAGCCCAGGTAATCAGGGATGAAGCGGCATTAGCCAAAGCCGTAGCCCAGCTCAGAGATCTGGAGGCCGGTCCTCGCATTCAGGAACGGCAGGAACTTAGGGCTACGTTGGCTTCCAGCCGCTCGGTATACGATAAAGCCTGGCTGGATTATGAGCGATATCAAACCCTGTATCAATCTGGTGCTATCTCAGCTCAGCAACTGGACACCGCCCGCTCTAATCTGGATGTGGCCAGGAGCTCGCTGGAGGCAGCAATGCAGCGGCTAAGCCTGAGCGATGAAGGTAATCGTACTGAGGTTATTGAGGCTCAGCGGCTGGAGGTGGAGCGCAGCAAGGCGGTGCTAATTGCCAGTAAGACGCTCGTAGAAGATACTGTACTCAGCAGCCCCCTTGGCGGTCTTGTTTTGTCTAAGAATTACGAGAACGGCGAGTATGTCAGTCCCGGGGCTGCTGTGCTAACTGTCGGTGACATGAATGCCTGCTGGGTTAAGGTCTATGTGCCGTCAACCCACCTAGGTCTGATAGCTGTCGGGCAGCATGCCGACGTTAAGGTGGACTCTTATCCGGGACGGGTGTTCCAGGGAGAGATAAAGGAAATCAGCCAAAATGCCGAATACACGCCGCGCCAGAGCATTACGCAAAACGAACGGGCCAATTTAGTCTTTGCTGTCAAAGTAAAAATTGACAACACGGAAGGTATACTAAAGCCGGGAATGCCTGCCGATGTGGTGCTAAAATGATTGTTCTGTCAGCAGTTACGAAACAGTTTGGTGATATGATCGCAGTCGATAATCTCAACCTTGAGGTTGCGGCAGGCACTATCTTGGGCCTAGTGGGGACGGACGGAGCCGGCAAAACGACAACGATCCGGATGATTACCGGCGTTATGGATGCCACATCCGGAAGTATTAGTCTGCTAGGCAGTGAGGATGTAGAGGCTGTTAAAGATCAGATCGGCTATGTTCCTCAGAAATTCAGCCTATATGGAGATTTAACAGTTATGGAAAATATCCGATTGATAGGAAGACTGTATGGCGTACCTGTTGTGGAGATGGAAAAGAAGGCTGCAGAGATTTTGTCTTTTACGGAATTATTGCCTTTAAAAGATCGTCTGGCCGACACTTTAACCGGCAGCATGAAGCAAAGACTGGCTTTAGCTGCAGGATTGATACACAAGCCCAAAGTGGTTTTTCTTGATGAGCCGACAACTGGATTTGACCCTGCCTCGCGGCGCGAATTTTGGCAGATGCTGTATTGTTTGAACAAGGAGGACATGACTGTATTTGTATCTACGCCCTATATGGATGAGGCTGAATTTTGCAACCGTATTGCTTTCATGTATAGTGGAAAAATTATTGGGTGCGATATACCGCAAGGGTTGAAAAAAAACTATCCCCATCGGCTTTTGGAGCTTAGTGTCGCTAATAAAGATATTAAAAAAATTTTACAAGGCGCTCCAATTAGGGATATCAATGCTTTCGGGGCTAAATATCATTTGGTTGTGGATGAGGTGGAGCAGGCGAGAGATTGGATTAATTTAACTTTGGGCAAGGCAGGGATTGCAGTAGTTTCTCTGGAGGAAGTAGCTCCTACGTTAGATGATGTCTTTGTGGCTTTAGTGGGAGGTTAACTATGTATTGAAACACGGTAGATGACGCGTGCATTTGGCAGCTTCATTGCGGTTAATAAGGTGTCGTTGCAGATAACCGGGATTATTTATGGATTTCTTGGTTTAGAAGCTCTGTTAAAATATTAGAATTGAAGAAATGTTATATGGCTGATCTTACATTCAGCAAAACTTTTTCTCAGTGCTGAGTACAAAATAATTCAGCCATCATTAGAAAATCTATTTTTATTATTCCAGAAAAGGAGGTTCCAGCGTGAGACGGCTATGGGCGCTGCTTACCAAGGAGTTTATCCAGATGCGTAGAAATCGCTCAAATTTGAGATTGATAATTGGTATGCCGATTATACCGGTGCTTGTATTGGGTTTTGTAATGAACACCGATGTCAAGCATCTGCCAACAATAGTTTTTGATCAGTCGTTACAGCAAGAAGGGCGGGACCTTTTATCTTCTTTTGAAGCAAGCGAATATTTTGATGTTAAATATGTAGCGAAAAGTAATCAGGACGTAAATGATGCGATTGCACAAGGTAAAGCTAAAGTAGGTATTATCATTCCACCGGATTTAACCGATAACGTCAAACATAATCGCAGCACCGTGCTGCAAGTTATTGTTGATGCTACCGAATCTTCGGCGGCTTCATCAGCAGCTAGTGCAGCGCAACAAATTGGGCAAATAAAATCTCAGGAAATTTTAGCCAAACGCGGCGACAAAGCTGAAATGCCTTATGATATCAGGATTCGGGCATGGTATAACCTGACTTTTACAGTTAGCGAGTAAAGCAAGACCTTGAAACAGTGAATATTGCTGGAGAAAGCGATAATTTTTATCTCTGAATTGTTGTTATGAAACAGTTATGATATAATAGAAAATACATTAGTCTTTAGCGGAGATGATGTCGCTTTGATAAAAAAAGATAAGGTAAAACGCAGAGGAAATATAAAAACATGGGTCAGTGTGGTTGAGGGATACCGACCTGCGCCGGGAGCACCGCCAA
>Ga0153996_1000173_pt1 | contig 33387 bp, 29 predicted proteins | sample TSNC080MetaG_FD_104728 | JGI IMG/M metagenome (GOLD analysis project Ga0153996, IMG submission 104728) | Attine ant fungus gardens microbial communities from North Carolina, USA - TSNC080 MetaG | ecosystem: Host-associated > Fungi > Mycelium > Unclassified | place: USA: North Carolina, Lumber...
ACTCTATGTTACCTAACAATCTCCAACTTTCCACCTAGGTTTTTTAGCTGTTTATTTGGGGTAAGGGGTTCTTTGCCCTTTTTCTTATTTTTTGTTTTATTCTCTCTTTTTATTTTCAGATTAATACCTCCTATATAAAGGATAGCTTAGAATTTATAGGATTCATTGTAAAAATTAGACAATTGTTTTATATATTTTGTGGGAGAGATTTGACATATCGTTTTAAAATCATGATTGAAGTGTGCTTGATCATAATAACCACAGATATGTGCTATTTCAGTTAATGACTTATGTGAAGAGAATAATTGGATGGCTCTATTAATTCTTTGAATACGAATATAGTTTTTGACACTCATGCCTAAATTATTATGAAAATATCGATTTAATTGTCGTTCACTATAGAAAACTTCCTTCGATAGTTCTTGAACAGTTTTAATCTGTTCATTGTTTTGAAGAAGTGGTAAAACTGAATGAATTTTATTCTTTTGTTTACTAGTAGATAGGTAGTTTAATAGTAAATCATCAATACGTTGTACACAATGTTCAAGTCTATGATGAGAGGATAATAGAATTTCTTTGATTTCTTTATCAATCTTTGAATGAATATCATTTAGAGCTAGTCGCATATCTGACAATTTATTTTGGTAAATGGTTAGTAATTGAGAAGCACCTCCAGGTAAAAATTCAATATAAAACTGCAAAAGTGCATCTTTATTATCATTGACAATTGCTATATTTTTAGAAGGTCCCCAGAAGTAGGAAATATAGTTATCTTTCGTCAGATTAATGACGATACAGCCACTAGCATCTGGAATGATTGATAAATTTTTGATGTAAGGTGGTTTCGGTTTAGAAATAGTATAATGGGCAATATATGGTTGTAATTTTGGATGAGGTAGATAGAATATGCGATTGTCTTTAATTGCTAGTAAGTTATTCATAACGCGACACCTCTTTTCTATTTACTAATATTTTATCAAACCAGAAGAATATAGTAAAGAGAAGAAAAAAAACAGAAATTTACTAGTGGAAAAGTGGTTTATCATATTAAAAATAATACATACATTTAATAAAAGTTTGATAATAATTTAATCGTTATATGTTATATGGTATAATCTTACTAGAGGTGAAATATATGGATAAAATATTCTTCTTTAGTGATAATACTAGTGGTGTTCATCCTAGGATTATGCAAGCATTAGTTGATGGAAATCAACATCATGCTAGATCCTATGGGAATGATGAATACTCTAAAAAAGCCAAAGAAATGATTACAGAAATTATGGGGAAAGAATGCTATACAGTGTTTGTATTAGGAGGAACGGGAGGTAATATACTAGCATTAGATGCTATGATGTCAAGTTATGAGGCATTAATTTGTGCAGATTGTTGTCATATACATACAACAGAAACAAGTGCCTTTGAAAAAATAGTAGGTGCTAAAATTTATACAACAACCAGTAAGAATGGAAAGATTAATCTAGAAGAAGCAAAACAGTATCTTTTAGAGAATAAAGGAAATATTCATCATAACCAACCAAAAGTAATATCGATAGCCCAAACAACAGAATTTGGAACAGTCTATACGATTGAAGAAATTCGAGAAATTTGTGATTTTGCTCATAACAATGGATTATATGTACATGTAGATGGAGCTAGAATTTCCAATGCATTAACGTATTTAAATTGTACTCTAAAAGAAATGATTGCTGATACTAATGTCGATGTTTTAACATTTGGTGGAACTAAAAATGGGATGATGTTTGGTGAAGCAAATGTTTACTTTAATCAAGAGTTTTACATGAAGTCTTGCTTTCTTCAAAAACAAAATTTGCAATTACTATCAAAAATGCGGTATATACCAATTAGTTTTATTGCTTATTTAGAAAAAAATTTATATTTAGAGATCGCAAACACTGCCAATCAATTAATGTATGTATTCAAAGAATCAGTTACTGATTTACAAGATGTTGAACTGTTGTATCCAATTGAATCCAATCAAGCTTTCTTACGAATACCAACTAGATTATCAAATAAATTAATCAATAAATATGAATATGCGATTAGTAAAGAAGAAAATGGATATACAGAATTGCGATTCGTTACTTCATTCATTAATACGTTAGAAGAAGTGAATGAATTAATACGTGATTTAAAAGGATACTAATATGAAATTAATCATTTTAGTATTAAATAATGTTTTGTTGTTAGATGATTTATTAGAAGAATTATTTAAAGTTGGTATTCGTGGAGGTACTATTATCGAAAGTCAAGGAATGGCGAAACGAATTAGTCAAAGTGAAGAGAATGAATATTTAGTTGGATTTTTAAAAAATTTATTAATATCATCAAGACCCTATAATAAAACCTTAATGTTTGTTGTAAAAGAGGAGCAATTAAGAATAATGAAAGAAGTAGTTGATAAGGTAACAGGTGGCTTATTAAATCCAAATACTGGTGTTATGTTTGCATTAGATGTATTTGATGTGTATGGAATTAATAACAAAGAAAATTAGGAGAAATCAAAAAAATGAAATATATAAAAATTAAAAATACAGAGTTAGTTGTTTCGAATATTGCTTTAGGTTGCATGCGATTGGTTAAGCCTGTAGAAGAAGTGGAAGAGGTTGTAAAAAAGGCAATTGATTTAGGCATTAATTTTTTTGATCATGCTGATATTTATGGTGGTGGAAGATCAGAGAAACTATTTGGGGAAGTAATAAAAAGAAATCCAGAATTAAGAAGTAAAATGATCATTCAAACAAAGTGTGGTATTGTACCAGGAGTTTGTTATAACAGTAGTAAAGAACATATCTTAAAACAAGTAAATCAAAGTTTAGAATACTTGCAAACAGATTATATTGATGTTTTATTGCTTCATAGACCAGATGCATTAGTCGATCCTAAAGAAGTTGCAGAAGCATTTGATGAGTTGTATCTAAGTGGTAAAGTAAAGTACTTTGGTGTATCGAATATGAATGCATTGCAAATTGAATTATTAAAAAAGGAAATAAAACAACCAATAGTTTTTAATCAATTACAATTCAATGTTGTTAACTCCTCAATGATTGATTCTGGAATACATGTAAATATGGATGATAATCAAGCAATTGATCGTGATGGAAGTTTATTGGATTATTGTCGAATACAAGATATTACCATTCAACCATGGTCAATTTTACAAGCTTCGTGGCAAAAAGGAAGTTATCTAACTCATCCAGATTATGTTGCGTTAAATAATAAGCTAAACGAATTAGCTAATAAGTATTCTGTAACTCCTGCTTGTATTGCGGTTGCTTGGATTTTAAGACATCCAGCAAATATGCAACCAATCGCAGGGACAACATCATTACTTCATTTAGAAGAATTGGTGAAAGCGAATCAAATTAGCTTAACACGAGAAGAATGGTATCAATTATATTTATCAACAGGAAAAACATTACCTTAGTAAATAATAAAATCCTCTAAAAGAGGATTTTATTATTTACTATGTACATAGTATTAGCATTCTGTATTGTTTCTTTAAACAAAGAAAAGCTACAAGTTCTATGTAGGAATAAGTAAGTATATACTTTATCATAAAGATAAAAAGCTATCAATAAATTAAAGTGATGGTTTGTAATTATTTATTTATTTGTTATAATACTTTAAAAGGGGTGAGATAGGTGTTTAAAATAGTAAGAAAAGAAATAATGAATAAAGATGTTGAATTAATGGAAATACATGCACCATATGTAGCAAAAAGTTGTCAACCTGGGCAATTCATTATTTTAAGAGTTGATGAAAAAGGAGAAAGAATTCCTTTAACCATATGTGATTTTGATAGAGAGAAAGAAACTGTCACAATTATCTATCAGATTGTGGGGTATTCAACACAATTATTATCATTAAAGCAACAAGGGGATACAATTTTAGATTTTGTTGGTCCTTTAGGAAAACCAGTAGAGTTAGCGAATTGTAAAAAAGTGATTGGTATAGCAGGTGGATTAGGATCTGCACCTTTATTTCCACAATTAAGAGCATTAGCAAATGCTGGTGTTAGTGTTGATGTTATTATAGGTGCTAGAAGTGAAGAGTATGTATTATTAGCTAAGGATTTCTCTGAATTTTGTGATAATGTTTATATTACAACGGATGATGGAAGTGTTGGAGAAAAAGGCTTTGTTACAACAGTATTAGAACGTTTACTAAATGTAGAAAATCAAGAAATAGATGAAATAATTGCGATAGGTCCAGTGGTGATGATGCGTGCAGTTGTAGGAATTACGAAACCAAAGAATATCCCTACATCTGTCTCTTTAAATCCTGTCATGATCGATGGTACAGGGATGTGTGGATGTTGTCGTGTCAGTGTTGATGGCAAAATTAGATTTGCCTGTGTAGATGGACCAGATTTTGATGGTTTAGTTGTTGATTTTGATGAATTAATGAACCGACAAAGAATGTTTAAGAAACAAGAAGAACATGCTTGTAATTTATCTAAATTGAGAGGTGAGGATAATGCCTAATATGAGTTTAAAAAAAGTTAAAATGTTAGAAGCTGATCCATTACGACGTAATTGTAATTTTGAGGAAGTTGCCAAAGGATATACTTTAGAGCAAGCAATGGAAGAGGCAACACGTTGTTTAAATTGCAAACATAAACCATGTATTGCTGGTTGTCCAGTCAATGTACCAATACCAGAATTTATTCAACAAGTAACGACAGGTAATATAAAAGAAGCTTATGAAATTATCACAAGTGAAAATGCGTTGCCAGCAATTTGTGGACGAGTTTGTCCACAAGAAAATCAATGTGAAGGGGTATGTGTTCGAGCGAAACGTGGAGAAGCGGTTGGTATTGGAAGATTAGAAAGATTTGTTGCTGATTATTATATGGATAACAATCAACAAAATGATAATACAATAACATCTAATGGCATAAAGGTAGCAATTGTAGGAAGTGGACCAGCAGGAGTCACATGTGCTGGTGAGTTAGCTAAAAAAGGTTATAAGGTAACTGTTTTCGAAGCTTTGCATCAAACAGGAGGAGTATTAAGTTATGGTATTCCGGAATTTAGACTACCAAAAGCATTAGTTCAAAAAGAAATTAAAAAAGTAGAAAATTTAGGAGTTACTTTTCTATGTAATGTTGTCGTCGGTCGTTCAATCACAATTGATCAGTTATTAGAAGAAGGCTATCAAGCTATTTTTGTAGGAAGTGGAGCAGGATTGCCTAGATTTATGGGGATTGCTGGTGAAAACCTAAATGGAGTTTATGCTGCAAATGAGTACTTAACTCGTGTTAATTTAATGAAAGCTTATCAGTTCCCAGAGTTTGCTACACCAGTAGAAACTGGAGAAAAGTTAGCTGTTATTGGTGGAGGCAATGTTGCGATGGATGCTGCAAGAACAGCAAAACGTTTAGGAGCAAAAGATGTATATATTGTCTATCGTCGAGGAGAAGATGAATTACCTGCTAGAATTGAAGAAATTCATCATGCAAAAGAAGAAGGTATTATTTTCAAATTATTAATTAATCCTGTTGCTATTCATGGTGAAAATGGATGGGTGACTTCTATGGAATGTGTTGAAATGGAATTAGGAGAACTAGATGCTAGCGGAAGAGCTAGACCACAGGAAAAAGAAAACAGTAATTTTATGTTAGAAGTAGATACTGTTATTGAAGCGATTGGTCAAAGCCCAAATCCATTAATTAGACAAACAACAAAAAATTTGGAAACACAACGTTGGGGTGGCATTATTGTAGAAGAAGAAACCATGAAAACAAGCAAAGATTTTGTTTACGCTGGTGGAGATGTTGTCACTGGAGCCGCTACTGTTATTTTAGCAATGGGTGCTGGAAAGAAAGCAGCTAGGGCGATTGATAAAGCATTAAGCAAATAAGATATTTTTGAATAATCAAACAACGACTATTGTATATAAAAAATACCTTATGATTAAGATTCCATAATCTTGACATAAGGTATTTTATTTTTTTAATTATTTATTTAGTGATATAATAGTATTCTCCTTGGAAATAGAGACTGAATTCAGCACTTGATTCAATCACTGTATCAGGTACTTCAGCAACTAAATAAACGGTCACTTCTTCACCAGCAGCAAGAGTATAAGAAGTAGCAAGATTACTACCAGAAGGATATTCAATAATTGCATAGCCAGCGTATGTATCACTATCAAATATAGCTCTAAATCCTAATAATTTTTCTATTGAAATACCCTCAGTACCATCATTTTTAACTCTTAATTTTAATCCTACAAATGTATTAGCTTGATCTTTTACTTCAAAATAGTAATAAAATGTTGTTGGAGTAGTTGGGTTAAGTTTTTTGATTGAAATCATTTCTTGGATAGATACTGTTGCTAACCCCTCACTACTAAGACTATCCCCATAGTTCTTATAATTTTTAGTATTTTCAAAGCTTGCTACATCAATTTCAAATTTCTTTACAACCTCATCAACTTGGATGGCTAACGTAAATGTATCTGGAATATTGCTAATTTCAGTACAAATATGCATAATCATTTCTTGTTGTGGTTCAATTGTTCCAGTAGTTGAAACAGAAGTTCCATTTTCACTAATTACTATATAATCTGCTGTGTAATTGTTTTTATCAATAGTAAACGTTGACTTAAGTAAACTAGTAGGAGTAATACTTTCTTCGGAAAGGTTTTTGATTGATATGATGACATCTGCGAAAGTATTAGTACTATTTTTTACTTCATAATAGTAAGTATAGTAACCAGAAAGAATAGGTGGTTCAATGGTTTTATTGAATTCAACAGATTCAATAGTAAATGATAAAATATTTTCAATAATTTGTTCTTCCTTAGGATCTGCTAATGTGTCTTTTTTTGAATTTCCACATCCTGCAAGAAGAAACGAACAACATAACATAATAACTAATATTTTTTTCATATATTTGCTCCTCTTTATTTATAAAGCTAATTGCTTTATTTACTGATGATAATATTAACATAAGTTGTTAAAAATGTAAAATAATTCCATTTAAATTGCTCTAGCTTAATGATGATTTTGAAGTATTATTACATATGCGTTAAGTGTATTAATTCTTATTTTGCCAAATCATCGTTTGTTCTTTATTACTGATAATAATACTAACATAAGTTGTTGAAAATGTAAAATAATTCCATTTGTATTGCTCTAGCTTGATGATGTTTTGAAGTTTCTTTACATATACGTTACGTGTATTAATTCTTATTTTACCAAATCATCGTTTATCATCGTTTGCTCTTAGTTTTATTTGTGTTCCTATGTAAAATAGTTTATAATTAAAGTATTAAAAATCGGTAATATGATATCCTAAATATAATACAATAAGGAGAGTTTATATGAATATTAACAAAGATACCGTTTATGTTACGGGGCATAAAAACCCAGATACTGATACTATTATTAGTGCGATAGCTTATGCTAATTTGATGAATGAAATAAATCGATATCATGCAATTCCAGTACGTTTAGGTGCAATTAATCGCGAAACCCAATTTGTTTTGGAAAGATTTGGATTAGATATTCCTGTTTTAATGAAAACTGTGAAACAAAAAGTAGAGGATTTGAGCTATGATAAAGTGACTTTATTTTCTAAAGATTTAACATTGAAAACAGCTTGGTTTTTAATGAAATGTGGGAATTTAAAGTCTGCACCAATTTTAGATGAAAACTTTCATTTATTAGGTTTATTGTCTACTTCAAATATAGTTGAATCTTATATGGAACATTGGGATAGTAGACTTATTGCAGATAGTAAAGCCTCCATAGAAAATATTATTGATACGTTGGAAGCTCGTGCTCTTCATATCAATTCTTCAAAGAAAATATTTGGGGGAGATATACGTATTATTGCAATGGCAGGAGAAGAAATTGAAAAAAGAATAAAGAAAGAGGATATCATAATAGTTGGTGGAAATCGTAAGGATGTCATTGATATATTGATTAAGAAAGAAGTATCCTTAATTATCTTAACTGGAAATGAAATCTTTGATCAAGAATGTTTATCGAAAGTCAAAGAAGCAAATATCACGACAATATCTACTCCATTTGACACATTTGTTACTTCACAATACATTATTCAAGCAATACCAGTAGAATATCTAATGAAGAAAGGCGATATTGTTACTTTTTCTATCGATGATACAGTAGAATACGCTCGAGAAATAATGACAGAAACAAAATATAATTCATATCCAGTATTGGATTTAAATAACCGGGTGGTTGGAACATTAAGTCGTTATCAAATTTTTTCTGGCTTGCGAAAGAAAGTTATTCAAGTTGATCATAATGAACGTGCACAATCTATTGAAGGTATTGAGGAGGCAGAAATTCTTGAGATTATTGATCATCATAGGGTCTCTGATATTCAAACGATTGGACCGGTTTATTTTAGAAATGAACCGTTAGGATCAACAGCAACCATTGTAGCAAAAGCTTATGATGAATTTGGGGTTGCTGTGACAAAGCAAATGGCTGGTGCCTTAGCAGGAGCAATTATCTCTGATACGGTTTTATTTAAGAGTCCTACCTGCACACCAGTTGATACAAAAATGTGTAAGAAATTAGCTGAAATTGCAAGGATAGATATTGTAGAATTTGGACAAGAAATGTTTAAAGCTGGAACATCGTTGATTGGTAAATCAATTGAACAGATTTTTAACCAAGATTTTAAACAATTTGCCATGGGAAAATTTCAAGTTGGTATCGCTCAAGTGAATTCAATGGATATTGAAGGATTTATGCATTTAAAAGATGATATGTTGAGATATATGGAAGAAGTTTGTCAACAACAAGGATTGTCAATTTGTTTATTATTATTAACAGATATAATTAACGTTGGATCACATATTTTTTCAGTAGGAAAAGTCAAGAATGATTATGTTAATAGAGCATTTAATATACAATTAATTGATCATACAGCCTATTTACCAAATATTATTTCAAGAAAAAAACAAGTCGTTCCAGCATTGACACAAGCAATTGAAAATGATTCATAAAATGTCCAAATTAAATAAAGGAGATATAATTGGTTTTGTATCTCCTTGTTATAAAGCTGAGCATCATAAATATCTAAAAGCATATACGACACTTGAAAACTTGGGGTATAAAACTAAAATAAGCAAATATTTATATAGTGATTCTCTAAGTTATGCTGCAACTGTTGAAGAACGAAGTCTGGATATCAATCAAATGGTTACTGATTCAAATGTCAAAATGATTTTATTTGGTGGTGGCAATGTTGGTAATGAGTTGTTACCATATTTAGATTATGAAGCTATTAGAAAAAACCAAAAATTATTTTTAAGCTATAGTGGTGGCACATCTATTCTCAATATTATTTATATGCAAACTGGGTTGATAACCTATTATGGTCAAAGACCAGGAACCTTTTTTGATTTGAAAGAACATAACAAATCCTATTTTGAAGCAGTATTTAACTTTAACAATTATCTTCCATTTACTTACCAAGTTTTGCATCAGGGAGAATCTTTCGGAATTCTTATCGGTGGATACTTAGAAGAATTTATTAAGATTTTATCAAATCAATTATTTGATAGTAAAGAAAATAATTCATATATCTTATTTTTAGAGGAATATGAAGAATTTTATTCTGAAGATGCTGTCATTTCTATGCTGGCTGTTATTGAGCAATCTAAGTTAATGCAGAATATTAATGGTATTATTTTTGGACATTATAGTAATCAAGAAAATATAGCTATAAATAATCGATTAATGATGATAGGGGAAACCTATTCTATACCAATTATGAAAACAAATGATTTTGGACATGGCTTACATCATGGAATCTTACCTATTGGAAAACAAGCTAAAATAACTACTTCCAAAAAAAGACTTGATATTTTTTAAAAGATGAAAATAAGTACAAAATAAAAACTTTTCTATCATTTTGATTATCTTTTATCCGATGATAGAAAAGTTTTTTTATATATAGGTTGGTAAATCTAATAATGGTTTTGTTTTTACAAAGATTTCGCCTACTTGATTAATGTAGAAAGTAATTAGACCATCAATATCTGTTCTTAAGACTTGAACATTGTGGGTAAGTAGTCGGTATAAAACCATTATATCTGGTGACATCATAATAGTTGAATCGCAAGTGATGATTGCATAATTAGGATTTACTGCATTAATAAAATTAGCTAAGGACGAATCGGAGTTTCCATGATGACCAATTTTTATAATGTCGCTACTTAAATTTATTCCGCTATCGATTAAATCTTGCTCAGCTTCAATTAACATATCTCCTGTTAATAATATTGATTTTCCTTGATACTCAATTTTAACTACGATCGATGTATTGTTAATATTCAAGTAGTCATCGTTTAATGGACCTAAAAATGTAATGATTGCTTCACCAAATTGTATTTGTTCGTTAATAGTTGGATTCAAAACGTTATAATCTTTTTGTGATAGAGCTTTTTCTAAGTCCTTGTAATAACTAGAGTTATAAGTCACATTTGTTTTATAAATAGTGCTGACCTCAAAACTCTCTAAGATTGCCTGAACACCACCAATATGATCTTTATGTGGATGTGTTAAAATTAAATAATCAATGGTTGTAATATTGTTTGATTTTAAATAGTCAACCACCTCATTACTTGTTTCTAAATAACCTGTATCAACCATCATGGTTTGATCACCGTATTGAACAATAATACAGTCTCCTTTTCCAACAGGTATAAAGGTAATCGAAAAAGGACAATCACTAGGAATATAAGAAGCAAAAATATGCTTTGAAAAAGTATAAAGATAACAGAGAATACAAATAATAAATAAAACATATTTTGTTTTTTTATTCAAACCTCGTCACTTCCTTTACTATACTGTATTAGTTTTTGGAAAAAACGTTAATTTATACTTATTTATAAGTAGAAAATTATGTAGAATAAATAAAAAAGGCGAAAAGCCTTATAATAGATGTTCTTCAATAAAGATAGCAATCCCGTCTTGATCATTACTTTTGGTGATATAGTCTGATACTTTTTTAGAATTTTCTGATCCATTTTCCATACAAACACCAACACCACAATCCCTCAACATATCTGTATCATTATCAGCATCACCAAAAGCTAACACATTATCAATGCTATAGCCATGTAGTTTCGCAATTTTTTCAATTCCATAACTTTTTGATAAATCAGGATGGACATATTCAAATAAATTGGCTCCTGAACGAAAACAACGATAATGAGGACTACTAAATGTTTTAGAACGTTCCATAACTAAATCCATTACTGATTCATGACAGCCGATTACTAATTTATTTCTAGGCTCATTCAGTAACAAATCGATATCAAATGGTTTTTCAATAAATTTATTTCCTTTTGCAATGCGACTACTAATTTCATCTTGTCTAGAGCTATGTAAAGTTCTTCCAATATAAATCATAAAAGTAACATCTAGATCACTAAAATGCTCAATAATCTCTCTCATATACTTTCCATCTAAAAGGTGTGTGTGTTCATCGATATGTAATGAATAATCAAGTACATGAGCACCATTATATCCTAAGTAAATATCACAAATATCGTTGATACCCCAATCTTTTGTATTTTCTAATACACCCTCTAATGCTCTACCAGTAGCAATACCAAATAATACACCATTTTCTCTTGCTTTTTTTATTGCTTGATAGGTTCTTGGACTAATTTTACCTTGACTAGTTAATAACGTACCATCAATGTCAGACATTATTATTTTTATTCTTTCTTTCATAATTATCCTCCTATTTCAAATATATCATGAATCAAATATATCATGAATTTTGATAAAGCATAAGAAATTGCATATTATGAAAAAAGTCATATGATTATTTAGCTAATATCGCCATCAAAATAAAAGTCCTTTTCATTTTCTTTTATGTATTTCATAATTAAATTATCTATATCGCTAATCATATAAAAATTACTATCTAAATCGCTAAAGTCAGGATTGTGTTTATCTAACTGATTTTGCCTTGCACTTCGATCCATTGAAGGTGTTTCATCGAAACGTTGGATAGACTCTTTCAGAATATTATGAGCTTTTGTATGCTTTATTTCTTCAAATCCTTTAAGTGCATCTTTCCATACAATTCCAGTTGAATTAAAATAGAATTGATCATGTCCACCATTGTTCACCTCTGCTATATACCATTCAATAGCAAATATGTAACGCTGTGGTAAAGAAAAAGGTTTTAAATCCTGATTATACTTATATTCTCCATCATAAATACTAACGCTGAACCAAAGTGGACTAATTATTTTTTGTATATCACCACCTTCAATTTCATCTTTACCAATATGTGTATGTTTACTTGTTGTTTTCTGTTTGTTTTTCTTTTTGAAAAGCATAGTTTCACTCCTTTCGATTTAAGAGTATTTTTAATGTATACTATTTAATAGCTATTTGTTTAGACAACACGTCTATTTATTGACTTGAATGAACAAGACCAATTTGCTTCGAATATTTTCTTAAGCACGGTATTAAAGAATCACCATATACCCATATTTTATTTTGCCAAGGATGAGTTAAATATCCCCAAGAAAAATCTTTTGCTACAAAGAAAAAATAGTCACCATTAGGATAAAACTCTGGGAAATATGCATTATATCCACCACCTAAATAATTTTCATCATGAATAAATGTAGGATTATCTTTCAAATTTCTTATTCTAGGATTATATCTATAACAACTATGTTGCCAATCCAACGCATACATATATTCATCTTCGACCATACATTCAACAAAAATGTTTATAATTATTTTATAGATATCTTCATTATCCCAATCCACCATCGATTTCTTCAAATCATATATATCAAAAGGTATTTTAAAATCAAATGGTTTAATAGAAGCATCAATTGATGGTTGAAAGGCAAAGTCATCATAAATTTTATCCCAAATCATTTTATATTCCTCTTTGCTTATTATTTGCCACACATCTGTTTGATAACACATACGCATTTCACTTCTTTCTTTACTTACACGATTATTATATCAAAAAACATAGCTAACCAGTTATTTGCATGATCTTTATGTATCATTATGTTTTTTAATGAGTTCATTAAGCAGATTTCACCGCCTAAAATAGTAATTTTCTTTATTATATCTTATTTTCACATTTTAAACAAATTCAAAAAACCAACTGAATCGGTCTTTTAACTTCAAATGTATCTACGATAGGAAACGATTACTAGGAAGTCAAAGTATCAATGTTTATTATTCTATCTAATGTATAATAGCTATAATTATGCTAGAATATTAATGGAGTTCAAATTAAATACATATTAGTCTTATATAATTTGAACTAGCAGGAAGGATGAAATTAATGGCGACTGAAATTGAATTATTAAATCAATATCATCAAAATTTGAATCTATATGAAGACTTAAAAAGTGATGTCACAGATATAATGCAAAAGCTTATATCAAATCATCATATTCGTTTATCAAATTTTCAAATAAGAGTAAAAAAAGAAGAAGCATTAAAAAATAAGATTTTATACAAACAAAAATATCATGATATAAGTGATATTACAGATGTAGTGGCTTGCCGTTGTGTTACATTATTTGAAAGTGATTTAGATGTATTAGCTGAATTATTATATGATAATTTTGATGTCGTTGAATGTATTGATAAAAGAAAAAAGAAAAATAAAAATAATATTGAATTTGGTTATAATTCATTGCACTTAATATGTAAATTCACAAGTGAACGCTGTAAATTAGTAGAATATGCTTTGTATAAAGATATTTGCTTTGAAGTTCAAATTCGTACAACGTTACAACATTCATGGGCAGAGATAGAACATGGTCTAGGATATAAATCACAATATGAAATACCAAAAGAAATTAGAAGAAGATTAACTAGATTATCTGCTAACTTAGAGCTACTAGATGAGGAGTTTGTTAAAATTGAGAGTGAAATTAGAGAATATAATGAATCTTTATGTAAGAGAGAAAAAGTATTAAAAACAGACATTAATAAAACATCATTGATAAACTATGCATTAGGTTCAAAAATGTTGAATCGAATGGTAACTTCCATTGCTGAGCAAAATCATTTAAAAATAAACTATGATCCTGAATTAATTTCTCAACTTCGTTTAGTAAGAAGAATGAATTATTTAGGCTATTTAGATGTGCCAGAATTAAATGAATTTATGGAAGGCAACTACGATGCTATTACTTTTTTAGGTGAAAATTGGTGTAAGTATATTTCCACTAATAAAGATGAAATTAATTATTATGCATGCTTATTGTGGATTAACTTAGTAATGTTAGTCCAACAAGAAGAAGGAAGTATTGAAGCAATTATGTCACAAGAATTCATTGGCAATCATCGATTAGAGTATCTTGAGAATATTAAGTAGTTAAAAATATAGGAAGCGAAGGCTTTCTTTTTTTTGTTTATAATTTTTAATATTAAAAATAATATAAATAATTTTTTTATTGCAAATGCTAATAGTTAATGCTATAATTTTATTATACAAGTCTATTTATAAAAATAAGGGGATGATAAAATGTTTGCATTAGCAGTAAAATCGTTTGTAAAAGATATAAGGAATCATGTTATTTATCTTTTGTTTTTAACACTTTCAATTAGCACAGTTACTTTATTTTCTAATATAATTTCAATGCAAAGTTCTTACTTGTTTACAATGGAGTTTGAAGTAGGTACACTTTATAGTCTTGTATCCTTGATTGTCATTATCATGGTTATTTTCTTGGGATTTTATGCTTTTCAATTCTATTTAAGCAATCAATCAAAATTGTTGTCTATTTTTCGGATGGGAGGAAGTAGTTTTTATAAGATAGTAGGATTCATGTTATTTCAATTACTAATTATATTTGTTATTGCATTATTTTTGGGAATTAATTTAGGATTTTTATTTTATCGATTTATTAACAATTATATGTTGCAATTGATGAATTTATCGAGTATAGATATTGTTTTTACGAGTGAGGCGATTATTTATATTGTTATTATTGTTAGTATTGAATTGATTTATTTGTTGTTACTAATAGTAGGATTTGTTTATCGCCACCAAATTAAAAAATTATTAGGATATCAAGATGAATTTGATCCAATAAAAGGCAGTAGTTTACCAATTATAAATAATAAGTTGAAATATAGAAAATATTTATTTTTAGTGCCTATCATTTATAGTGTTGTTTGTTTACTAACAAAAGGAAGAAATGCTGGTATTCTTGTAGGAAATTTAATGATCGTAGGGGTTGTCTATCCATTATTTTTAAGTGATGGCATTTCTGATGTTATCAAAATAACAAAACGAAAAAGGAAGGACACGAATATATATCTTGGATTGGCTCATTTAGATTTTGATATACGAAAAACAATTCGTTATTTGATGGTTTTATCGATATTATTAGTTGTTGTTTGTGGAATGTTGATTTCAAGTTATAAAGTTTTTAATGACTTTGTTTATTATGTCTGTGTTTATTTTGTGCTTAGTTTAATTTCAATGATTTCAATTGTTTATCAATTATTATTGAATATAGAGGATAGAAAGAAAGATTTTATACAACTTAGAAAATTAGGGAAGACTAGAAAAGAACTAAAGAAAATTGTTAATGTTGAGCTAACAGGATTTTATATAGTATTATATATCATTACTTTTTTAGGACCAATCGCAACATTTATAAGTGCTACATTATATCGAGAAGTAGCAATTTCGATTATTGCATTGTTAGTTGCTTTTTATCTTGGATTGGTTGTTATTTCCTATGTTGTGACGAAGATAGCTTACTATAATGCATTAAGGAACATTGAATAGGAGGAAATATATGGCAATTATTGAAATGAAAGATGTTTATAAAACATATCACGAAAATACTAGTATAGAAGTACAAGCATTAAAAGCGGTATCGATTAAAGTTGCCGAAGGTGAATTTTTGTCGATTATGGGAGAAAGCGGAAGTGGCAAAACAACGTTTTTAAATGTGTTAACGACGATATTACCTGCGACAAAAGGTAATGTAGTAATTAATGGTAGAAACATATTAAATATGAGTGAGGAAGAAATGAGTGTTGTACGTTACTCTACATTATCATTTGTGTTTCAAGACTTTAACTTATTAAATAGCTTAAATGTTTATGAAAATATAGCTTTGCCATTAATGATGAAAAAAGAAGAGTATGAAATTATTAATCAAAAGGTACATAAAGTCTGTCTGCAACTTGGAATCGAAGATTTATTAACAAAATATCCAATTGAATGTTCTGGCGGTCAAAGACAAAGAATTGCGATCGCAAGGTCAATGGCTGCTCAACCACAAATAATAGTAGCTGATGAACCAACTGGGAATTTAGATTCAAATAATGCGAAAGAGATCATGCAGTTATTTACAAAATTAAATCAAGAAGGAATAACAATTATTATGGTAACTCATGATAGTAAAGTAGCAAGTTATTCAAAACGAATGATTTATATTCACGATGGAGAGATAGTAAAAGAAATAGAAAGAAGAAAACAAGAAGATATGAAAGAATACTATGCAAAGATAGTCGCAATATCTTCGTTTAGTGGTAGGCTATCATGAGTATTATAGAAGGAAAGAAGATTACAAAAAAATATCAAATTGATTTGAGAACGTATGTTGATGCAATTAATGGAATTGATATCAATATTGAGAATGGAGAATTTATTTGCATTATGGGTCCCAGTGGTAGCGGGAAATCGACATTATTAAACATTTTAACAACAATTGATTTACCAACAAAAGGAAAAATATTGATTGATCAGCAAAATATAAGAAAGTTTTCTGAGAACCAACTATGTAAATTTCGTTATCGTTATTTAGGATTTGTATTTCAAGATTTAAATCTTTTAAAAGACTACTCTATATATGAAAATATTTCGATTCCATTAACGATGGCTGGAGTTAAAAGATCTAAAATTAAATTGAAAGTAGAAGAAGTAGCAGATAGATTAGGTATTATGAATTTACTATATAAAAAACCTAGCCAATGTTCTGGAGGGCAACTTCAAAGAGTTGCCATTGCAAGAGCATTAATCACTGATCCAAGATTGATTGTAGCGGATGAACCAACAGGTAATTTAGATGCAAATACAACTGATGAAGTACTAGCATTATTTCAAAAGTTCTATCAAGCTGGAAATACGATTGTTATGGTTAGCCATGATTGTTATGTTGCAAGTTTTGCTAGTAGGGTTATTTATTTAAAAGATGGTTTACTAGAAGGAGAAGTTAAAAGAGGAAATACAACACAAAAAGAGTTCTTTGATCAAATTGTTGTGATGAATGCTGAAGAACTAAATAAATAAAAAGGAGAAATTAATTATGGATTTTATTAGTGGGAAAACAATACTTTATTTATTGACATTTAAAAGTTGTCAAACGAAAGATATTGAACATAATTTGTTAGAAGAAGTAGGAGCCTATGAGTTAGCTGGCGAAAAAACAATTCGTATTTGGACTTCATTACCAACTAATGAATTAAGAGATTTTATTGTAGAGAAGTTTGGTATAGAAGAAAAAGGATTTACTTTACTTAATACAAAATTTCCATTTCATAAATATTAAATTGATTCGAATTCATCTGTTGTGCTTAAAATATTTAATAGGAAACTTGACGTTTCCTATTTGTTTATCATATTATTTTAGACTTTAATTGAAAATAAAGATTATTTGTTTTTTGAAGTACATCATCAATATTTTGAGATAAATAGTTATTTAAGGTACTCGTTGTATCTAAAGCTAATTGATAGTCTTGAGTAGAGATGACTTTTTGATGTAATGCTTGTAGTAGTTCTTCTTTATCTAGGATATAGATATTTCCATTATTTGTCATAACAATATCTAAAAACAAATCATAGAAATAAGGGTTATCTCTATTTTCGAAATGATTACTTTTACTAATATCGAAATATAATTGAACAAGCTCATCAAATTCATTGAACATTACCGTTAACCAGAAGTGCTGATCAATTAGTGCCACTTGCATCCACTTATAATTATCATTAACAATTAAAACATCACCAAAGTAATTATGAATTGTTAAAGGAGCACTAACTTTCTCAATAATACTTACGCTAGCAATTCCTTGATATTTATTGTTGAAAGTGATAGGTTGGCTATAATGCTTTTTTGATAATATTCTATTCCAACTACTTAACTGCATATCTTTCTTTTTTAGTATCATTTCCTTGTTTCCTTTACTGATAGTAGAATTGGCCATGTAGTCTACTTATTCATTCGTTAGTATTTCCAAGTCTTCTTTTTCATATTTATTATGACCTTGAAGACTTTTTTTATATTTCCAACAAGCAATTGCTTGTTTCAAATTTTTATCTTTATTATCATTAAAAAAATCTCTTATATACGTGTTGTATTCAAATTGCTTATCAATAGTCGTTTTATTTTTTTTCTTATCTTCAACTATTTGGCAATATGCTTTTATTGAATCTTTATATGTTCTACCAGAATTACTTTTCAACCATTTTTGAAAAGTAACATTAAAAGAAAAAGTATTCCCAATATGTTTTTTATAGAACTCTCTATGTTTTTCAGAACATACAAAATTATTTTCTATTACCGAATCAAGTGTAAGATCTTCTAGAAAGATTGTTTTTCTATACTTGTGAGTTTTAAATGTTTTTTGATTTGTATCTAAATAATGAGCGATTCTATCAGTGATTTCTATTTTGTTACCTGTTGCTTGTAAACCGTTTTTTCTACAAAAGGCCACTAGTTCTTCTTTTAAATAATAGAAGTTTTTAAATGTATTACTATCTAAATCCTTATCTAAATCTGGTCTTTTAGTCATAACGTTACCTCCTAAAGATAAATTATTATTTTTAAATACTAAACAAGTAAATAAAAAAGCCAAAAATATCGGCGTTAATTTACACTGGTGTTAACAATCTAAGCGACTCCTACAATTTGCACACTGATATTGGCTTGTTAATCGTATTATTTTACGTTAGTAAACGATCAATGTTCGAAACAATCTTGAGATACGACTTGATTACTATTTTATGTATGACAACTAAAATATTTTGGTGCCGCCACTCGGAATTGAACCGGGAGCTAAGCATTACCATTGCTTTGTTTTACCTTTAAACTATGGCGGCGGTTACCACATAATATTTTACCATGATTTATAAATATTTAAAATAGGTAGATAAAAAAAATGCGATAAATATAATTTGTTTAGTAAGAATTGGTAATTATAATGAAATTATCTTACGTCTTATGAATCTGCTTTTTTAGTATTCGATGTCGTTTTATCACTCATATTGAACCTATTTTTAGTAGTTATTTGTTCCTTTTTAATGTATAATAAAAGTTAATAAGGAGAGATTTAAATGAAAGAATCCAACAATTTAATAATAGAATTTCATAATGGTTTAAGTTTAGATTCTCATCAATTATTTGGTAGTCATTTTGTTAATGAAAATGGAATAGATGGAGTACGATTTACAGTATATGCTCCAAATGCTAAATCTGTAGAAATAATTGGTGAGTTTAATGATTGGGATGGTCTAAATCATATCATGGAAAAAGTAACGGATGGTGGTATTTATAGCTTGTTTGTTGAAAATATTCAAGAATCTGCTTTATATAAATATCGTATCAAAACGTTTGATCACCAAATAGTAGATAAAGCAGATCCTTATGCTTTTTTTAGTGAAGTTAGCCCAGGGACTGCATCTAGAACATATAAAATGGAAGGCTATTTTTGGCAAGATACTTCCTGGATGAAAAATAGAACTCGTTGCTTTGATAAGCCAGTTAGCATATATGAGGTTAATATTGGTTCGTGGAGAATGAAGCAAGAAGCAACAGAAGATAGTAAAGCAGAATATTATACATATTCAGAAATGGTTGATTTATTGATTCCTTATGTTAAGCAAAATCATTATACTCATATTGAATTAATGCCCTTAACTGAGTTTCCATTTGAGGGGTCATGGGGGTATCAAGTGACTGGATATTTTAGTGCCACAAGTCGTTATGGAGATCCAAAACAGTTAATGTACTTTATTGATCGTTGCCATCAAGAAGGTATTGGTGTAATTATTGATTATGTACCTGCTCATTATGTCAAAGATGCTCATGGATTGTACTTATTCGATGGTGGATGTGTTTATGATTATCAAGATTATAATAGACGATATAGTGAATGGGGAACAGTATATTTTGATTTAGAGAGCGAAGAGGTTAGAAGTTTCTTAATGTCTTCTTGTAGTTTTTGGGCGGATTATTATCATGTAGATGGAATTCGTTTTGATGCTGTATCGAATCTTGTGTTTTGGAGAGGCAATAAACAATTGGGAGAAAATAAAGGAGCGATTGCTTTTTTAAAACGATTGAATTTCTTATTGCATGAAAGATATGCTAGTTTAATGACAATTGCTGAAGATTCTAGTGATTTTCCAAATGTTACGAAACCAACAGATGAAAATGGATTAGGATTTGACTATAAATGGGATTTAGGTTGGATGAATGATACACTTAGGTATTTGGAAAAAGATCCTATTTATCGTAAATATCATCATAATTTTATTACTTTTTCAATGGCTTATTTCTATTCAGAAAAATTTATATTACCATTTTCTCATGATGAGGTTGTTCATGGTAAGAAAACAATTATTGATAAAATTCATGGAAGTTTTGAAGATAAATTTGCCCAACTTAAAACATTATATATGTATATGTTTACACATCCTGGTAAGAAATTAAACTTTATGGGAAATGAGCTTGCCGAATTTAAAGAATGGGACGAAAAGAAAGAATTAGGTTGGAGTATTCTAAAGTATCCTACACATGATGCTTTTTATCATTACTTTCATAAGTTAAATCAAATTTATAGATTATATCCTTCTTTATCACAATTAGATTATAAACAAGAAGGATTTAAATGGATGATCGTTGATAATAAAGAACAAAGTGTATTGGCGTATGTAAGAACTGATAAAAAAGGCAAAGATATGGTAGTAATATTGAATTTTACACCAAATATTCATACTAATTTTAGAATTCCAGTAAAGAGTCATGGAGTTTATAAAGAAATAGTAAATAGTGATCAAGATATTTATGGTGGTAACAATTTATTAAATCAAGGATTGATTGAAAGTGTTTATGAACCAGAATTACAGGAAGAACAATATATTAGTGTAAATGTTGGCTCTTTTGGAAGCAGTCTATTTGAATTGGTTGAAAAGAAACGAATACCAAGGAAAGTAGAAGTGAAACAGAAAACGATTATGCAAGCAAAAAAATTAAAAAGTAAAACAACTGTAACAGATAAATAGTAGAATTGACCTTAAACACAGAGAAACGATGACTCTCAATCAATATGAGAGAACATCGTTTTTTTTGATATAACTAAGATTTATGATACATACGATAGAAACAAATTTATCTTCACCAGATACTAAAGATCATATTCAAATCTATATTTTGATGTGTAGAGTTGATGAATTAATATTTGAGTATGATTATGTATTGTTTATTAAATCATGTTATAATAAATAAGACATGTTTAATTTGAAAGGAAGATATTAATGGATGCAAGGAAAAATCGTATTTTTGCTTATTTAGATGACTTTGATATTGTAACTGTCTATCTCTCAAAATTTTATTATGGAGGGAAAACGAATTACTTTATGATCAAGGATAATGAGACAGGAAATATAAATAATGTTGAAATTATTACTACTTATGAAAAACAAAGATATGATTACATGGTGTATAAATTAAAGATTTGCAATATAGAATTTGGGAAAGAATATGATATAATTGAAGCCAATGGCTTATCATCTAGTATTGCTTATGGTAGGATTGTAAGAACGGAAAGATTTGAAGAGTTATTTGCTACTGATGAAGTTTTAGGTGCCATCTATTCTAAAACTGGTACATTATTTAGAGTATGGTCACCAACTTCAACAAAAGTTAAACTAGATTATCGTTTGAATAAGAAAAATTATGCAGTTGATATGGAAAGAACAAACAAAGGGATCTTTCAATGTTATATTGAAAAAGATATCGATGGAGCAAGTTATTGCTTTTTAATAAAAGATGGTCGTTCTTGGAAACAAGTAGTTGATCCATATGCAATAAGCTCTACGGCTAATTCAAAGTATAGTGTAGTGATTGATCTAGATAAAATTAATATAGATGTAAAGAAAGATATGTTACCCCCATTAACTTCTATCAATGATGCTATTATATATGAAGTAAGTATAAGAGATTTTACATCTATGGCAGAAAGTGGCAGTCAATATCGTGGGAAATATTTAGGAATGGTGGAAGAAGGAACAACATCTCCTAATGGATATAGTACAGGGATTGACTATTTAAAAGAGTTAGGAATTACACATATACAGTTATTGCCTATGTATGATTTTGCAACTGTTGATGAAGATAATCCCGATGCTTATTATAATTGGGGATATGATCCAAATCACTATAATGTTCCTGAAGGTAGCTATGCAACAAATCCGAGAGAAGGATATTCTAGAGTAAAAGAAGTGAAAGAAATGGTGTCTAAATTTCATGAAGCAGGAATTCGTGTTGTCATGGATGTGGTGTATAATCATATGTATGATCGTGAGACATGTGTTTATGAAAATCTAGTTCCAAATTATTTCTTTCGCTATGGAGATAATGGTGAGATTAGTGATGGTTCATACTGTGGAAATGATGTAGCAAGTGAAAAAGCAATGGTACGAAGAATTATTGTTGATTCTTGTATGCATTGGATTAAAACGTATGGTATTGATGGTTTCCGTTTTGATTTAATGGGTATTATAGATATTGATACAATTAAATTAATTCAGAAAAAAGCAAAAGAAATAGATCCATATTTTATTATCTACGGAGAAGGATGGAATATGCCTACGCTATTACCAAATGATGACAAAACAACGATTGATAATCATTTTAAGGTGCCGACAATTGGTTTTTTTAATGATCGCTTTCGTGATGTGATGAAAGGTGGTAATACAATTGAACAACTGGCAGAAAAAGGATATGGCAATGGAAATACCCATATTGCAACTGAAGCAATAAGTGCTTATAAGGTAGATAATTATTTATTTCCTAATCAATCAATTAATTATGTTGAATCTCATGATAATTCTACCTTATGGGATAAATTAAGTAGTAGTAATTATGATGAGACTACAGAAGATTTAGAAAATAGAGTAAATCTGATAAATGCTCTTGTTTTATTATCACAAGGAATACCTTTCTTGCATGCTGGTCAAGAATTTTGTGCAACTAAGTATGGTGAGCATAATTCATATAATAAACCTGATGCTATTAACCAAGTAAACTGGCTTAGACGAGATCAATATCTTAGACAAGTAAATTATATGAAGGATTTAATTCAATTTAGGAAAAAAATGGTCATATTTCGATTGCAAAATCGCGAAGAAATTGATAGAATTTGCTTTGTAAACTTAATTGATTATCAAATGATAGTTGCTAGTTACCATGACTTTAGCATTTATCAAAGTGATTATCTTGAGGTAAAAGTATATATAAATCCTACAAAAAATTATTATCGACCACATTCTTTATCTGGAAACTGGGTTGTCTTATTTGATAAATCTGGTATAGTAGATGAGAAAGAAGTTAATAATGATGTTTTTGTAGAAGAAATTTCAGTGTTAGTAATTGCACGAAAGGATTAGAAACATATCTAATCTTTTTTGGCTTAGATAGTAAGGAGGATGTATGAAATTAATTGTAGGTTTAGGTAATCCTGGTGATAAATACCAAGCAACTAGGCATAATTGTGGATTTATGGTGATAGATAAAATAGCAGAGATGTTGAATGTTCGCTGTGATAAACTAAAGTTTAAAGCTGCTTATACAAAAGTCAAGTATAAAAATCAAGATATTATTTTATTGAAACCATTAACATTTATGAATCTATCAGGACAATCAATTATCGAAGCAATTCAGTTCTTTAAAATAGATATGGAAGATATAGTAGTGATTTATGATGATTTAGATTTACCAGTAGGTAAAATTCGTTTACGAGAGAGCGGTGGGTCTGGTGGTCATAATGGCATTAAGAGTATTATCCAATATCTAAATACTCAAGATTTTAAACGTATCCGAGTAGGGATAGATAAAAGTCCTGTCATACCAGTGATTGATTATGTATTAACGAAATTTAGTAAACAAGAAGAGAAAGACATTAATCAAGCGATTGATTATGCAGCAGAAGCTGCATTATTATTTGCTAGTGATAGTTTTACTAAATCAATGAATAGGTATAATTAGGTGAATATGATGGAAAAAATAGTTGAAATTTTAGAAAATAATCAAGCAGTTAATGCTTTAATAAAAGGAAATAGCCACATCATTACAACGAATATTCATGATGAGGCTTATTTGCTTGCCAGTAGTTTTAAGAAAGCACCTAAGAATTATGTCATTGTTAAGAATAATTTATTAGAGGCACAATTATTGTATCAGGAACTATCATTTTTGCTTAAAGATGATTGTATTTTCTTCCCTGTTGATGAATCATTACGAATTGAAGCACTAGCAGCTTCACCAGAGATGTTAGCAGAAAGAATTAATGCTTACTATCAACTATCATTAGATAAGAAGAAAATTTTAGTCACTTGTACTTCTGGAATCATTCGTTATTCTCCTTCAAGAGAGATGTTTGTATCTCATTGCATAGAGTTAAAGGTTAATCAAGTTTTTAAAATGGATGATGTAAGAAAGAAACTTGTTGATTTAGGATATCAATATATTATGAAAGTCGATCAACCATTCTATTTTAGTCATAGAGGTGGTATTATCGATGTTTACTCTATTAACTATGAACATCCTATTCGTATTGAATTTTTTGGTGATGAAATTGAAAGTATCCGTTTTTATGATATGAATACACAACGTAGTATCGCAAGTGTTGATACTATTTTATTGTTACCAGCTAATGAGTTATTCTATGATTTAGATAATGTAGAAGATAGTATTCATAAATTAAATCAGATAAAAAAGGCCAATATTGATCAATTAGAAGAAACGTTACAGGATACTTTGAATGATGAAATAGCCTTTGATTTTGAAAGCTTGCGCCTAAAGGATAATATCAATCGCTTGTATAAGTATTATGCTTATATTGCCAAGCCAATATCAATTTTAGATTATGTTCGTGATCCTTCTATCATAGTATCGAAAGAAGATGAAATTCGTTCAAATTATCAATTGTATATTAGAGAAAATGATAGTTATTCTTTAGAAATGTTTGAAAGTGGTAAAAGTATATATCCATTAGATACGTATATGACACTGGTGAATCTACTTGAAAAGTTTGAAAATAAAATATATTTCGATACTTTTAAAACAAAGGAATCTCAAATTGAGTTTAAAACTAGACAAATTGATGGTTTTTTTAAGAAGGATAGTGATATTGTTAAAACAATAAACGACTATCTAACACATTCAAATGTATTAATAGTTTTAAATCATCAACATCAATTAAATAATCTTTCCACTTTATTAACGGAGAACCAAATTCCAAATCAATTTATTTCTGATCAAGATATGTTAATTAAAGGAGTTAGTTTATATCTAGGTGAAGTTGATTATGGTATGGAGTTTGTTGATGAAAAAGTGATTGTATTAACAGTAAGAGAACTAATCGGAGATATTTCTTCTAATAAAACAAAATTTATTAAATACAAAAATGCGAAAGTGATCAAAGATTTTGACGAATTGCATATAGGTGATTATATTGTTCACGATGCTCATGGTATTGGGCAATATTTAGGAATTAAAACCTTAGAAGTAAAAGGAAGTATGAAAGATTACTTATATATTACGTATCGAGGAAATGATACCTTATATATTCCTGTTGAACAATTTAGAATGATTCGTAAGTATACATCTAAAGAAGGGACAATACCAAAAATCAATAAATTAGGTAGTGCTGAATGGGCGAAAACAAAGCAAAGAATTCGTAAAAAAGTAGAAGATATGGCAGATGCATTAATTGCCTTATATGCTGAAAGAATTGCTCAACCTGGGTTTGCTTTTAAAGAAGATGATGAAATGCAAATTCAATTTGAAAATGAATTTGAATATGAACTAACACTAGATCAACAAATTTCATTGGATGAGATTAAATCGGATATGCAAAGAGCACAACCGATGGATCGTCTATTGTGTGGTGATGTTGGCTTTGGAAAGACTGAGGTTGCTTTAAGAGCTGCGTTTAAAGCAATTGAAAGCAACAAACAAGTTGCTTTCTTATGCCCTACAACAATTCTTTCGATGCAACATTATGAAACAGCAATTCAGCGTTTTAGTAGATTTCCAGTTAACATTGCATTACTAAATCGTTTTGTATCCCCAAAACAACAAAAAGATATTTTAGTTAAAGTTAAGAATGGATTGATTGATATATTAATTGGGACACATAGAATCTTATCAAATGATATTAAATTTAAAGATATTGGACTATTAATAGTTGATGAGGAGCAACGTTTTGGAGTAAAGCATAAAGAGAAAATAAAAGAGTATAAAAAAACAATTGATGTTTTAACATTAACTGCAACACCAATTCCTAGAACTTTACAAATGTCACTAATGGGAATTCGTGGTCTTTCTACCATTGATACTCCACCAAAAAATCGTTTTCCAGTCCAAACATATGTAATGGAGAAAGATTTTAAATTAATAAAACAAGTGATTGAAAGAGAATTGGCAAGAAATGGTCAAGTATTCTATTTGTATAATCGTACAGAAGATATTATTAGAGTAGCGAATCAAATTAGTCAAGCAATACCTTATGCTAATGTTGGTATAGGGCATGGTAAAATGAATAAACAAGATTTAGAGAATGTGATGAACAGCTTTATTAATCATGAATTTAATGTATTAGTTTGTACAACGATTATTGAAACCGGTATTGATATACCTAATGCAAATACGATTATTGTTGAAGATGCTGATCGTTTTGGATTAGCACAACTATATCAAATAAAAGGAAGAGTTGGCCGTAGTGATCGTCATGCCTATGCGTATTTGTTGTATAGAGTAAATAAGCAATTAAGCGAGGAAGCAACAAAACGGTTGAAAGCAATTAAAGAATTTACGGAATTAGGTAGTGGTTATAAGATAGCAATGCGAGATTTAAGTATTCGAGGTGCCGGTGATATTTTGGGTGGGGAGCAAGCTGGCTTTATTGATTCTGTTGGATTTGATATGTATATGAAAATACTACAAGTTGCAATCAATCAGAAAAAAGGGATACTAGAAGTAGAAGAAGAAATACCTATAACAAACGTTTCTAGTGATGGCTATATACCAAAAGACTATGTCAATAGTGATTTAGAGAAATTATATTTGTATCAACAATTAAGTAAAGTTAATTCTATAAATCAAATCAATGAAGTACGTAGTGAACTAAAAGATATTTATGGAAGCTTACCTAAAGTAGTTTCTAGTTTAATTGATAAAAGGGAGTTTGATATATTAAATTCTGAAGCTCCTATTGATAATGTATTAGAGAAAAAGAGTCAAGTAGAAATAACGTTTACGAAAGAATTTAGTAAAGATGTAGATGGTGTTAAGTTTTGGGATTTAGTCTACAAAATATCTAAGAAAATTAAAATTAGTTATTTGAACCAATTAATTACAATAACGATACCAAAAGATGATGAATGGATATTCCATGCGAATCTAGTATTAAGAAGAATTGATGAAGTAACTAATTGATATCTAGGAAAGAAGAAATCATATGTAGATTTCTTCTTTATAATTATAATGAATTAGCACTCTACTATTGACAGTGCTAAAAAATAAAGGTATAATTATTATGTAGAAAGGAGAGTGATGGAATTGGTTCGACAGCTTATTAATCATTCTTCAAATGTAAGAAGAATGGTAGTTAGAATTGTATAAAGTAGTGTAAAGCAGTACAGAATAGAATAGGGAAGATAAGTTTTAAAATAAGAAAAAGAAAAGAGGTATTACTATGTTATTTCCAAGAAGAATAAATCTATTCGATAGTGATTTTGTTGATGAAATGTTTAATAGTCCATTTTTCACAGGTAATAATAAAAAGATGACTCTTATGAGTAGTGATGTTAAAGAGACAGAAAATGAATATGTACTTGATATTGATATTCCAGGATTCAATAAGGAAGAAATTACAATGTCCTTAGAAAATGGTTACTTAAGCATAGAAGCAAAGAAAGATCAATCAAATGATAAGACGGATGAAGAAGGAAAAGTAATTTCAAGAGAAAGATATCAAGGTAGAGCGATGAGAAGCTTCTATGTGGGAGAGGCAGTTTCTGAAGCAGATATCAAAGCAAATTTAAATAATGGAGTATTACAAGTGACTCTTCCTAAAAAGGAAGAAAAACAAATAGAGAATAAAAAATATATTAGAATTGAATAAGAATTAGATAAAGCAAATGTTTGTAACAATCGCATTGACTATTACTATTGACATAGAAGACAAATTAGAAAAAGAGGTTCATTAAGAATCTCTTTATTGTTATATATATAAATGACTGTAAAAATATAATAAGATAACTGATAAAAAAAGAGGATACAACTCTATAAGCTTTATTTAGCTTAATTTGTCGTATTCTCTTTTAGTGTATTTATTCAGATAGTCCGGATGTTGTTTGTGAAGAAGAATCATAAAGATTAATATATAATGTAATGGATTTAGTTACACCTTTATAGCTAGCAGTAGCTGTAATAGGATGCTCTCCAACAGTTGACCAATCAATATTAGAAAATACGATATCACTAACTTCTTCACCATTCTGATTATATGCAGTTACCCCAAATAAATCGATGAGCCCATTATTACTAAGTGATTTACCACCAGCAATATCAAAGTCTTTACTGTAACTTTGAGGAGGGTTGAAAGTAACTGAATCTGGTTCAGGTGCAAGCGAGTAAACCAATACAGTATATGTCTTAGATTCTGTCACTCCATCATAACTTGCAGTTGCTGTGAAAGAATAGCTTCCTTCCACATTCCAATTAACATTATCTAACGATAGAGAAACATCAATACTATTTCCATCTTGATTAGCAGCAGTGATACCAAGCGTATTAATAATTGTAGATTGACTTGGTTTACTATCACCTAAAATATGAGAATATGTGCTTGTATTACTAGAGATTGTTATCGAAGTTTGGGTTGTTTCTTCTTCTTGATCATTTAATAATGGGGCACTTGAAGTTGTATCTGAAGGATTTCCAATAGAATCCGCAGGAGTATAATTTTCAAATGGAACATTTGCATTAAATGCAAATTCATTTGTTGGTAGTGGATAGCTTTCATTACCAAGAATGCGATTAATTTCGCTTGTCACAGCTTTAATTGAACCATCATATGGGACATAATAATAGATGTCTGCTCCTGCCCAAGCAGTATACATCATTTTATCAAACCCACTAATAGTAGAAGATGTTATTTGCAATGCTGTTGCATCTCCGTATAGTGAATTAGTTGTAATTGTTGAAAGCAAAGAAAATAATCCATACATATCATCTTTATTCATATTTGTTTGAACATTATTACCTAATACTGTTAATAACTTATCAACACTTGTCACAATTTTACCAGAAGCTAATTTTTGAATCATTGCTTGAATGACTAATTGCTGGTTTAATCCTCGATCAATGTCACCTCTAGGTAAGGTATATCGATGACGTGATAATGCTAAGGCTTGCTCTCCATCTAACGTTTGATATCCTTCATTTAAGCAAATTGCATTTGCTTCACTTTGAGAGTTTTGTTCACAGAAAGTAAATGGAACATTTAATTCAACGCCACCCATAGCATTAACTACATCAACAGCACCATAGAAGTTTACTTTTAGATAATAATTAATCTTAATATCAAATGCTTCTTCTAAGGAAGCAATTGTACAAGAAATACCACCACTTCCAGAGTGTGTAATTTTATCATATCCACCTCGACAAGTGACTGGTAAATAAGAATCTCTTGGAATTGAAATTAATGATAATTTCATTGTTTGTGGATTGAATGTAGCTAACATAATAACATCAGAGTTAGAAGCTTGATTTAAGTCTCCAGAACGTGTATCAACACCACTAATTAATACAACAAATGGTTCATTAGCAGTATTAACAGTATTGGCCTGCATCGATGTATCTTGTTGCTTCTTAAATGTTGTTATTAATCGTACTTGTGACATAAATTCAGGATTGTTATCGGATATATTTGAAATTGCTGCTTCATCTAAAGCAATAGCATCAATACTGTTATCAATAAGTAAAGCATCTGCAGCAGTATTGTAATTTGCAAATATTTCTTGTGAATAGGAATTTTGTGAGATCTTTAAATCTTCTAATCCTTCAATAATCATTTGATTTGTTGTTACTGCCGCTGCGGATTGCAATCCAATAGTTTTTCCTACTAAATCATCAACACTTTTTATCTTTGAATCAATAGGTACATATATATAAGAAGTAATATAATCATCAGTAGTTACTGAAATATTATTTAATGTAGTAATTGCTCTAATAAAGATATAATCTAAGTATCCCACAGCAGCAGTAAGTATAATACTAAATATAATAGTTGCTATGATTGATTTTATCATATTTTTCTTTTTAAATAATAGATGTAAACCAATCGAAATAATCAATAATAAACTAACAACTGTGATAATTGTTAAACGTATTTTAAAACTTAGCACAGCATTACTTAATAACAAATACACACCTAATACAACTGCAATTGTAGAAATAATAATTGAAACAGCTTGAACTGCAACGATTGGTTCAGATTTTATTTTTTTAATTAGATTTGTCATCTTCTGCCTCCGATATTTCAATGTATTCTTTTTTAATAAATTTCTTTTGATATTGACTAGAAGTAATATCTTGTATTTTAGAAAAAATAGTCTCATTAATGATATAACATTGATATTCTACATTTTCTTCAAAATCTTTTTTTATAATTTCAACATTCATTTGTTTTAATAAATAATTGATTTGACCTATATAGGTATAATCGAATGATAGTAAATACAAAGGAACCTCATGTTTGACAACTATTGAAGCTTCTTTAACTGTCTTGGCACAACTCGTTGTATAGGCACGAACTAACCCCCCAGCACCTAACTTAATACCACCAAAATAACGAGTTACAATAGCTACTATACTTTGTAATTGATTTTTTTGCAATACATTAAGTATTGGAAGTCCAGCGGTTCCACTAGGTTCTCCATCATCATTAAACTTTTCATAATGATCAATGATATAAGCATAGCAATGATGATTTGCATTTGGATATTCAATTTTATGGGTTTCAAGAATTTGATGAATGCTAGAAATATTATTACATGGGTATAATGTGCAAACAAATCTCGATTTATTAATAATAATTTCTGAAACTGTCTTTTGACGTATTGACTTTATCACCGATAATCCTCCAAACTTATTACTTATTATAAAATATCTTTTAAATAATTGAAAGCAAACCATTAATTTTTAAGTAAAATTATTACTTTATTGGAAAAAATTATCTCTAATGGTTTAAAATATGTTAATATAGTAAAGAAGAAATGAGGTGTATTCAATGAGTAAGATTGCGGTAGTTGCAGATAGTGGTTGTCAAATTTCTTTATATAGTAACTTAAATGGAATTTATATAGTCCCATTGCAAGTAATGATAGAACAAGATACATACTTAGATGGGCAACCTGAAGATATGAAAGAAAATCCATCTGTCATTGATTCTAAAACAACATTTGAAAGAATGGACAAAGAAAACGTAATACCTAAAACGTCGCAACCTACCACAGGAGCTTTAGTAGAGACGTTTACTAAAATAAAAGAAGATGGTTATGATGAGGTAATTGCGATATCAATTGCGACTGGATTAAGTTCTACTTTAAATGGAATGAAGTTAGCTGTTGATATGATTGGAATACCTGTAACATTAATTGATTCAAAAGGAACTGCTAGAAATCATCGTTATTTAGTAGAAATTGCTGATCGTTTAGTAAAAGAAGGGAAAACGTCTCAAGAAATAAAAGTGGTATTAGAAGAACTAGTAGAAAACTCTGCGACATTAATTTATGCTAGTAATCTTGATCATCTAAGAAAGGGTGGAAGAATTACGCCTGCTGTAGCGATGTTAGGAAACATGCTTAAAATTGTGCCTGTTATGAAATTAAATTATAGCTTAGGTGGAAAGATTGATAGCTTAACAAAAGTAAGAACAATTAGAAAAGCCAATGTGACAATTATTAATCATTTGGTAGCTTGTGGTGTTAATCAAGATGAGTATATAGTAACCATTGAACATGTTGATGATGAAGCAACTGCAAATGAAATGATAGCGTTAGTTAAAGAAAAGTTCGGACCAAATTTAGAAACAGTCGTAGGCTATTTACCTTCCGTTGTTGGTGTTCATATGGGAATAGGTGGCATGGGTTATCAATATATAAAGAAATATAAAGCGAAATAGAAACTGTTGATACAAAATCAATAGTTTTTATTTTAAATAGTATAACAACGAACAAAGGAAATCTAAATGATCTCCTTTAATCGTTTGAATCGTCTTTTATTCTGGCCATTAGGACATCATCAACTAATTTTCCATTTCGAATAGCAGCTATTTTTCTTATACCTTCTTTTTTAAATCCAAAACTTTCATATAAATGAATTGCTCTTTCATTATCTATAAAAACTGTTAGTTCTACTCTTTTTAAGAGTAACCAATTATCTGCAATATCTAGTACTTGTTTGATTAATTCTTTTCCAACGCCTTTATTTTGATAGTCTTTATGAACCATAATACCAATACTACCAGAGTGACGTAATCTAGGGTTAGAAAAGGTTTCTAAACCAACAATTCCAATAACTAAATCATTTTGATCTTTATCTTTTGTTACAGCAACAAAACGGTGTTGATTTGGATTATATTCTGAAAGCCAGGAAGTGGTTCTAGTGATTTGCTCAGAAGGTATTCCTAATATATTTTCAAATACACCAGGCATTCTTCGTAATGCATTCACACCTTTTGCGTCATCTATTGTTGGTACTCTAATTTCAAAATCCATGTTATCCCTCAATTCTTTATATTTGTTTTTATTATATAGGTTAAATAGGAACAAAGCAATCAACAATTTTTAACTGTTCTACATTTTCTCCGTTTTTTTTATAAAAGCTCTTGAAATACATTAGAAATAATGATATGCTGATTTAGCATCATGAAAAAAATGCTTGAGTAGCTCAGTTGGTAGAGCAATCGGCTGTTAACCGATCGGTCGTAGGTTCGAGTCCTACCTCAAGCGCCATAAATGGCCCGTTGGAGAAACGGTTAACTCACATGCCTTTCACGCA
>Ga0153996_1000175_pt1 | contig 33065 bp, 36 predicted proteins | sample TSNC080MetaG_FD_104728 | JGI IMG/M metagenome (GOLD analysis project Ga0153996, IMG submission 104728) | Attine ant fungus gardens microbial communities from North Carolina, USA - TSNC080 MetaG | ecosystem: Host-associated > Fungi > Mycelium > Unclassified | place: USA: North Carolina, Lumber...
AGCGGCATCGCCGTCAAGTTCGGGGTTACGGTGGCACAGCTGCAGTCATGGAACAACATATCCGACCCGAACAAGATACAGGTGGGACAGGTATTGTATGTTAAAGACCCCGGTTCCAGTGGCAGCTCTTCAGGCGGAACAACTACCTATACCGTGCAATCCGGTGACACCTTGAGCGGCATCGCCGTCAAGTTCGGGGTTACGGTGGCACAGCTGCAGTCATGGAACAACATATCTAATCCAGACATGATACAAATTGGTCAAGTATTAATAATTAATTATTAAATCATTTCCTACACAACTGGTTCATTTTCAGCGAATGAACCAGTTGATTTAAAAATACTCATTTTATACCAAAGTATTATATTCTAACCTTATCAGGGAAGTCCCCCGCTTCTATAAGCGGAGGTAAACTTGCCTGTTTCGGCAGAAGTGTGGGCTCCTGCCGAAATGCCACGCAGTGGCATCGGGCACACGCGCAAGGAGCGAAAGCGGATTGCGAATATCCGCTTTGATTCTTTGGAAACAACGATTCCTATATCCCCAATTATCAACTTTTTTTCCCGAATTATGCCATTTGAAAAACAATAGAAATGACTCCTGATATCTTCTACAAAATCTCCCTAGTCCTCACTTATCTTAATACCTATTTCAATATTATTACCCCATTCCTCCATTACTTACTTAAAACGTATTAATATAAGTTATATAATTATACATCAAAATACTTTTTCTTACAACTTCTTGAGTTTTCTTATTATTGTCCACAATTGTTCTTGTTTAAAAAAGAGGGCAAATGGCAGTTTGACGACAGTTTGCCCTACTATAAACAAGGTATAATCTTGTTAGCAAATCCAAGAAAGGTCAATGATTCATTAAAAATAAACAAAAAAATATAGGATTAAAGCTTAAAAGACTTAATATTACATTTTTTTCCAGTTATTTAGTTTATAATGTTGATTACTGATATAATTATACAAAATCTTCCTTTATTTTTATAAACTAATATTTATTGGTTTTATCTATTTGAATATTAGACCATTCCTTATTCAATCAAAATAGTAAAAGGATGGATTTAAATGATGAATAAAAGCATTGTATGGAATTACATAGATACTGAAAAAGCCACAATAAAAGCTATGGAAGATTATAAAATAATGAAAAAATTACATTTATTATTATCTAATGACACGGATATGTCTAGCGATATTCATTCCTTTCGGAATAAAAGGGTCAAAGAATATTTAGAATGGTTTGAACCTGCTTGGAACTATCTTGATGCAGAAAAAAGGTTAATTTTAAGTGAATTCTATATGACTGGTAACTTGAAATCAGGTGCCGGCATCAGATTACAGTTTCAATTAAACTACAGTGAAAGGCAGCTCCATCGTATCCGAGGAAGAGCTATCCAAGAATTATCTATGCTGCTTTTTGCAAAATGAGTTGTCAGTTTATTATGAATAGTAAAGCATACCAAAATAGTAGTAAAGAAGGTGATCCTCATGAATAATACCTCAATAAAATTACAAGGAGTTGTTGCCTCATTGGGTGGAATAATTGGTTTTATGTATGGGAAAATTAATGGCATTTTCTCAGCTCTTATATTTTTTATGCTAATAGATTATATAACAGGTGTAATATGCGCCATTATCGACAAGAAAATTTCCAGTAAAATTGGATTTATAGGTATATGCAAAAAAATACTGATTTTAATTATGGTTTCACTCGGTTATTTACTAGATAATTTTGTTTTTAAAGATGGAGATATTCTTAAAACAAGTCTTATTTTCTTCTATTTAAGCAACGAAGGCATCTCTATATTGGAGAACGTATCTTATATAGGATTGCCTATACCACATAAAATAAAAAAATTTTTATGCCAATTAAAAGAAGATAACAAAGAATAAGCACATGTCTTACACCAACGGAATACGTAATACTTTTGACAAACAAGTGAACCAAATGATATAATAATCATTATTAATTACTCGAATCCAAGGAAGGTGTCATTATGCCATTACCAAAGGAACAATTATACACAAAAATAACATTCTTATATACGAAGGAAGAATATGTTAAAGCAGTTCAAAAATATTTATTCATGTCCAAGATCATAACGCCTTTTAGTATAGTCTTCATGACTATACTATTGGCCGGCAGCATCATTTATTATATGACCAAAGGTTCCGGCGCCTTTTCCGCTTTGTTCATTACAGTATCCGCCTTATACTCTTGTATATTCCTTGCCATGTATTTTTTTCAACCTGGCTTCGTATTTAAGCAAACCGAAAAATTTCATGAACAATATCAATTATCCTTCTACCTTAACGCCATAGACTTTCAAACCCCTTCCATATCTTCTAAACTTGAATGGAAGATGTATCATAAATTATGGGAGAATAATGACTTTTTCTATTTAATTCAAAATAAAAACATTTATACGGTTCTTCCCAAACGTGCTTTTACTACCTCACAGGATATAGATACTTTTCGTGATATGGCCAGGGAGGCCAAACCGCCAATGCAATATAAGAGGTTTGATATATAGTTCGCGGAGAACTTACTTGATGCGGTTAAATCCTTCCCCATAAACTTCATTAGATTCAAGAATAATTATAAATGCCGATTCATCCGCAGCTTCCACTGCCTTTTCCAATACATACATCTGTTTATTGTTACAGGCACACATAATAACAGATTTTTCTTCATTTCTATATCCGCCATAGCCTTTAAGTATTGTGGAGCCTCTGCCGATAGTCTTCTCGATGACCTCCACAACTTCTTTGGCGCGGGTCGTAACGATAAGGGTCATTTTCCCTGCATTAATCCCATACATAACCTTATCTATAACAACGGCAAATATATAACTAATCATCAATCCATAAATAATCCCATCCATATCATCAAATATAATCCCGCCTGCAAGAACAATTCCTAAATCTGATAAAAATGAAATTTTACCTAATGACAAATGCGGCTTATTAGCCTTGATGGCCATAATAATAAAATCTGTGCCTCCCGTAGATGAATTTTGCATATAGATTAAAGCATAGCCTAAACCTCCAATAACTCCGGCGCAGATTGCAGATAACAATCTTTCACCTTGATATACGGGCAGATATGGAGCGACAACATCAATCATAATTGAAGAAATAACAATACATCGTAATGACCTGAGAAAAAAGCTTCTGCCCAACATTCGATAGCATAGGATGGCAACAGGAATATTTAACACAACCGTTGTCAGTCCTATGGGAAAATTAAACAAACGGTATAAAATAATTGCTATTCCCGAAAAACCAGTCATGGGAAATTCTGATAAAACGGCAAAATTATAAATGCCGACAGCGATCAAAAAGCTGCCTATAATTTCAAAAAACACGACATATAATTGTGATTTTAATTTCATTAGACACCTCCTGTTTAATTATACTATTTCCAACTTAAGAGGAGTTATAAATATTAATATACAATAATTTTATATTCCTTATAATATATCTCTCCTGGGGCCAGACAGTTGATTCCAGGCTTTTCTGAAATTTCTCCCTCAAACCCCCTGTTATCACATCGTCCAGCCCAGGGTTCTAAACAAATAAATGGTGCTCCCGGTACAGACCATATACCGAAGTTCGGGAACCCTTTGCAGTCTATAGCCACATACGGACTGCCGTCAGGATAGCCTATGGCTGCCCACTGAACTTGCCCCTTATCAAAAATCAAGGCATCTTTGTCAAACATATGATCTGTAATATTATATCTGTTTTGATTCAGCTCCAGATGGCAGACCGTTTCATCAATAGCAGTACCCGTATCCTTATCTACAAGAATATATTCCAGGGACTCCTTTTCATCAAAGATTAACTGGTAATCAGTCTGGTTCGTATTTTCAAGAACAGGCACTTTAAAAGCGGGATGCCCACCAATAGTAAAATACATAGGTTCATTTCCCGCATTTGTAACTTTCCACTGAACAATAACCTGATTTTCATCAAGACGGTGGGTTATCTCCAATACAAAATCAAAGGGGTATACTACCCTTGTCTCCTGATTGGCTTTTAGCTGGTGTGTTACAGTGTCTGCCGTGTGATTTATACATGTGAATGCCATATCCCTGGCAAATCCATGCTGCTTTGTTTCATAGGTAATCCCATTATATAAATAGTGATTAAGATAATGTTTTCCCACATTTGGAAAAAGTACGGGGGCGTGGCGTTTCCAATACTTTGGGTCGGCTTCCCAGATAATTTCTCTTTGATTTTTCTTGTCATAAATATTTGTAAGTTCTGCACCTGCATCAGCAACAGTGACATTTATATATTGATTTTCTAAATGATGTATGTTTGACATCTTCTCCTCCTTGAGATATTTAAGTTCATTGTTTCGGTTACGGCGGGTATGGCTGTCTACTATATTCGCAATGGCTAGAGCGGAACAACAAGGACTGCTATCCTTAAAGAAGCCCTACAGAGTAGCATTCTGTAGGGCTTCGTTTTGTACCAGTGGAACCATTGATTTTTCGCTTAATTCATAATACTATATTATATCACTTCTGTGGAAAAGTCAAGTTTGGATTTTTTTCCAAATAGCACTGACACCAGTGCTGTTGAAAATACTGTGGCAGATGACAGAACAGATTGGGTAGGCGGTGCTGAAATACAGCAGAAATCTCATGATAAAATACTCAAATCGGAATCTTCGGTAATAAATAGAGGAATCTGCTCAATCGGCGCTTCTGCTTTAACAGATATCTTTCCTCTGGCTCAATCAATGCCCAATCCGCTTCTGGAAGCCTGTTATTTATTCCGGAACGAACCCACAGGGAATCCCTGCCCCATGCCTCAATTACCACTAATTCAGTGTCATATGCATAAGCAAACCAGTTTTCTTTTATAAATAGCATAATAAACTCCTCCTGCTCATACTCATTATTATTTTAGGTGCTTCACTATTTCAATAACTATATAACTTAATTTGTCTATTTAAGAAAAGAAGAATATATGGTATTATTTGGTTATGAGTAGTGGTTTGGAAAGAAATCATACCTGCTTTAATAAACTAAATTATCAATAAGGAGGTCATCGCTATGGAATGTAAAACAGACCGAAGCAAAATGTATTATGGTTCTTACAAGTGGGAAGCCAGGGAAGTGGACAAACGTGTTGTCCAGCAGGGGAACGAGGTATTCGCATCTATCCGGATGGTGTTTCAATTCGCCAGCTTTCCCATTCAATCGCCATTATTTATCCTTGACCCGTATCAGGCTGCGCCTCTTAGTGCCATTGCGGGCGTAAAAACCGCACTACCTACGCAGATAACTGTGACTGTCGCCGGGAAAAATGGGGCAGATGGGGATATATCCCATACGTTCCCCGGTTACAGCACAGTCCACCTGATCCCTGTGCTTGGCCTGTATCCAGGACATGACAACCAGGTCACGCTGCAGGTTACGGATGAGCAGGGGGCTGTACAAAGCACAACCTTAACCGCCACGACAGGCCCTCTCGATGAAGCCTTTGGGCAGATTGATATCATAACTCCCGCACAAAAGGACAAACTAAGCGGCGAGCTGTATATCACTTCCCTCCAAAACAGTTATGCAGCCGCAACCGACAAGGATGGCGAGGTAAGATGGATGATTAGGGAGCATTATGATGAAAATCTCCCAACCAATATCTTTGGCCATGACCCGTTCTATAAGCTCAACAACGGAAGGCTGTTATTCCGGCATGTCAGCCAATGGGCCATTGGTGAGGTCGATTTTGTGGGGCGTATCCACCGGCTGATTGACACGGATTTTACCGTACACCATGATGTGGTACAGATGCCCGATGGAAACCTTCTGGTTCAATCCGAGGATCCGGACAGGGCCACACAGGAAGATATGCTTTCAATCATGGATTACGAAACGGGTGAAATCCTCCATAATATTGATTTTACCAAAATATTTGATCCGGCCATTCCACCACAGCCTGACATGCCACCGCGAGACGGTTTTGAATCTGACTGGTGGCATGAAAACAGCGTTGACTATGACCTTGTGAACAACGTGTATATAACTTCCGCACGCCATCAGAACGTGGTAGCGGCCACAGACATTGACACGAATGTAATCCGTTGGATGCTGGGTTCCCCAACAAGATGGCCGGAGCGGTTCCAGCAGTACTTCCTGATACCAGTAGATGCAGAGGGCCATCCGCTCTATGACTTTAATAACACAGATGACGTAGCGGCGGCAGACCGGGATTTCTACAACTGGGCACAGCATTCAGCCAAAATAGTATCCCAAAACGGCAACATAACCGACCTTATACTGTTCAACAACGGCGCGTACCGCTCCTACGATTCCAAAAGATGGATTGTTCCTTATGAGAACTGGTCTACTGCTCAATACTTCCGCATAGATCCCGATGCAATGACCGTGCAGTTGGTATGGGACTTCGGCAGAGACCTCGGTCCTGAATACTATTCCGGTTATGTAGGCAACGTGCAGTATATTGAAGAAACCAACAGCATGTATGTCAATTTCGGCGGTACAAACGAGGATCTGGACACCGGACGGAATGTAGGGCAGCCAGGGGATGTGCCTATGGATGGCTTCCCACCTGAAAACTACGAAACTGCGCGTATCCAGGAAAAGGTAAGGATTATTGAATCCTCTCTGGATAATGGAGAAATCCTGTTTGCCTTTGACCGCTATATGCCGGGCATTCTTGGCGTTTACCAAAGCTACCAGTACAAGGGAATGAAAACCAGTCTCTACTCCAATGTTGATTTAGGTTAATCCTCCTGCTTACCGGACTTTATTTGGAAAATATCATCCCGCGTCCTCGCTGTCATACATGGCGATTATATATGGATGGTTTTCGTCATACTTCGTTAGCAGCCTGGGATTAGGCACCCTGCCGATTGGCCGCCTGCCTTTGCCAGGGACGCCGGTTATGGCGTCACCTAAATCTTCACGGAATTGCTCCAGCAGGGCTTCTAGCCTGCGCACGATATCCGGATATTGCCCATAGAGGTTATTCTCCTCCCCAATATCCTCACGCAGATGATAAAGAAGCTGCACTTTTTCTCCCGCTTTACTGATATGGAGCTTCCAATCCCTTTCCCGCACCGCCTCCAAATCATTCATACGGTAGTAGAAAAATACCTCCCGTACAGGCGGTGCATCCGGGTTTGTAAGCAGTGCGCTGAAATCAATACCATCTATGGGAACACCTGGCCTCGGTACTGCGCCGCACAGCTTCGCAAAGGTAGGCAGGAAATCCATTGAGGATAGGATATGGCCACAGACTGTTCCAGCGGATATACTTCCGGGCCAGTAAAGGATACAAGGAACCCGTTGGCCGCCTTCCCATGTTGTGCCCTTGCTGCCCCGCAGGGGGAGGTTGCTGCCGCCGTGATCGCCCCGGCTCCCATTGTCCGACGTGAATATGACCAATGTGTTATCCGTAAGGCCGTCCTGCTCCAGCTGGTACAGTATACAGTTTGTGGCCCAATCCACACATTCCACACAAGCACCGTAATCCCCGTTCCGGGATTGCTCCATAAAGCGTTCCGGCGCATACAGCGGAAGATGGACGTGCATATGGGCAAGGTAGAGGAAAAACGGCTCTTCCCTGTGATTGTGGATAAAGCCTGTACACTGCTCAACATACCGCTCAGTTAGCGACCGTTGATCCGGCTGTTGCTGGATGACCGTTTCATTGTGGAGCAGTGGCAGCGGCGGGCTTTCCGTCCGCATCGCCTGCCGTCCCATATCGTTGCTATAAGGCAGGCCATAGTATTCCTCAAAGCCGTGCCGGGTAGGCAAAAACTCCGGCTGGTCCCCGCAATGCCACTTGCCGACAATTTTTGTACGGTAGCCCTTCTCTTGCAATAGTGTAGCAATGGTGGTTTCATTGGGATTAAGGCCGACGCCCTGCCCGGGGAACAGGACCCATTCCCCCTCAAAGTCGCCAAAACCGATCCGGGGCGGATAACAGCCTGTGAGCATCCCGCCCCTGGATGGGGAACACACCGGTGATGCCATGTAAAAATCCGTCAGCCGCATCCCACCCGCCGCCATCCGGTCAAGCGCCGGGGTACGGTTTAACCGTGAAGCGTAGCAGCCTAAGTCCCCATACCCTAAATCATCGCAGTTAATTAAAACAATATTTGGGTTCTGCATCATTGATACCTCCCTTACCCTTTCATCCCCGTGGTGACGATCCCTTCCACAAAGTATTTCTGAGCGAACAAAAACAAGATAAACATCGGCAGGATGATAATCACCGTGGCTGCCATCAAAAGCTGCCACTGGATGGATACCTCCGAGGTAAATTTTGTGACAACCGCCACCTGGGCGGTCATCATGGAATCCTTGTTGGTCATGATTAGTGGCCACATATAGTCGTTCCATGTCTGTGTCGCCTTAAGCACCGCCAGGGTCGCCAGGATCGGCTTGCTTAACGGCAGGTAAATGCGAAGGTAAGCAGCGATGCGGGTGCAGCCGTCTATTTTGGCCGCATCGTCCATCGATGCCGGAAAATTCATATAGAACTGCCGGCAAAGGAACACCCCGAACGGTCCTGCAATGTACGGCAGGATAAGCCCTGCATAAGTGTTGATCAGGCCCGTCCCACCTGCCCCGAACAGGTTGTTGCCGCCCACAAATGGAAAATTTTTCAAAACGATAAACACTGGAATCATTGTGACCTGTGACGGAACCATCATGCCAACCAAAGCAAGGAAAAACAGGGAATCCCTGCCTTTGAACGGAACACGCGCGAAGCTATAGCCCGCAAGGGAATTGATGATCAGGCTGAGCACAACGGTGGTACAGGTTATGAACAGGGAGTTGATCAGGTAACGCTGCCAATCCCCACGCTGCATGGCCTCTGCATAATTAGAAAAAATCCATTTCTCAGGGAAGACCTTGAATTTTGGCGAAAGAATCTCCGGCAGCGATTTTACTGAAGTAAGCACCATCAAGAAAAAGGGTGTCAATACCAGCAGTAACAAAAGCGTTGTAAAAAGCAATATAAGAACTCTTTTAGTCCTTTTTTTCGCTATCTTATTCAATATCATATGCCTCCTATCCAATATTAGTATCCTGCCCCTGATTGCCATATTTGAAATTGATGGCCGTGATTAATGTGATTATCAGCATGAGTACCACTGATATCGCGGAGGCGTACCCCATCTTAAACTCACTGAATCCACGGATGTAAATCTGGTGTACTATTGTGGTGGTGCTGTTCATCGGCCCGCCGTTTGTAAGTACATTCACCTGCTCAAACACGTTAAAAGAGGATATGCAGGTGGTGATAAACAAGAAAAATGTTGTGGGCTGCAGCATGGGTATGGTAATGTTCTTAAATCTTTGAAAGGCATTGGCCCCGTCAATTTCAGCGGCTTCATAAAGGTATGCAGGAATCCCTTTAATGCCGGACAGGTTAATAAGCATGCAATAGCCGAGGTTTTTCCACAGGCTGACAAAAACGACACAGGTCATGGCAAGGGCCGGGTCTTTCAGCCATGTGCTTGCCTCAAAGCCCATGGCAGCTAATATCTGGTTGAGGAATCCCGCAGCGGGATCGAACATCCACAGCCAGATCGTAGATGCGCATACCATTGAGATGATATATGGCATGTAAAACCCGGTGCGGAATATCCGGGAGCCCCTGCCCTCCCCTGAAAGCAGCAGCGCAAGGAGCAGCCCCAGTGACATGCTGGGAATAATATATAGGACAGAATAAATCAGAGTATTGAGCAAAGCCTTTTTGAAAAGCGGATCAATCAACAGTGCCTTGTAGTTATCAAGGCCGATGAAGTTATATGTTTTATACAGGTCATAGTTTGTGAAGCTGTTTATGACCGCTATGATGCCCGGCAACAGGATAATGGCCAGGAAGAACAGATAAAATGGGGTAATGAGCAAATACCCAACCCGTTCATGACCGATACGGGGTTTTTTAGCCTTAAACAAAGTCATTATGAAGTACCTCCTATACATTGGTTTTTGAAAGGCGGGGAGGATAATTGTCCCTCGCCTTTCAAAAACAGCCCCGTTTCCTATTCAGCCATTTCTGCTTCTAATTGTTTCATCGCATCGTCCAAGGCAGCCTGTGCATCTTTTTGCCCATACATGGCCTCCTCATACGCTATGTTCAGGTATTTCTCAAACAACGCCGCCCATTCCACTTTCGGCATCCCCTCGCAATAAGTCAAGGCATCCAGATAAGTAGGGCCGATATCAGGATACGATTCAAGGAATTCATCCGCTAATCCGGTTTTCACTGGCGTAGCCCCCGCATCTGCCACCAACTTCTTAACGGAATCATCGGAAAAGAGGAATTTAATAAAATCCCACGCCTCTTCCTTATGCTTGCTTTCCTCACTCATAAACATGATCTGGCATCCGCCAAAACCACTTCGGGTTTCACGGCTGATCATTGGTGCGAACATCAAATGCTCTATCCATTCCACATCGCTTGCCAAAAGCGTGTTATAATTTGACAGTGTACCAATCATCATCGAAGCCTTTCCCAATTCAAAGGGGTTCTGATCCTGGTTATTAACAAATGGGATAATTAGGTTATCCAAGTTAAAGGAAGCGAGATAGCCGAGGGCTTCCGCCGTCTGTTCCTCATTAAATACCGGGATATTATTTTCAATATCCACCAGTTGACCGCCATTCTGCCGCGCAAAGGGAATAATCACGGTATGGCCTTGGCCGACAGGTATGGAGAAGCCGGAGCGGACAACACTGTTTCCTTCCCTGACAGTCAGTTTTTCAGCATATTCATGCAGTTCTTCCCATGTTGTGGGTGGCTTTTCGGGATCTAAGCCGGCCTCAATGAAGTGATCCTTCCGGTAAAAAAGGAAGCTCGCTTCAATATTGATGGCGATGCCGTACCGCTGATCCTTATAACTGCCCACATCGTAAGCCGCTTGAATGATGTCATCTTTCCCAGCCCAGCTGTCAATGTAATCATCCAGCGCCGCATACTGCCCCATTTCTGCACGCTGCGCTATTGTGCTGATAGGGGCGCGCACGATATCAGGTGCGCTACCGCTGGCGTAAAGTGTGTTCAGCTTGGTTTCCAGTTCGGCGCCATAATTGTACTGCTGGTACTCAATCGTAACATTGGGATGGTCTTCCATGTATTCCTCAATCAGTTCAGTATAGACCGCCTGTGCATGCTCATCCGTGCCGGCACGGATGAAGCTTAGGGTCACAGGCTCATCTGAAATTTTTGATTCTTCCAAAGAATCAGTGGTTACCATCTCCTCTTTCGACAAAGGTTCCTGTTGCGGGCCAGATGATGCCGGACCGTTCCCGCATCCGGATAGTAAGCCCAACAGCATCAGGCAAACCAGTAAAACAGATATCTTGCTGCAATTTTTCTTCATTTCATAAATCCTCCATTCAAAATTTTTCTGATAAATCAGGGGAGTACTTTAACCTCCTAAGGAAGTCCCCCGCTCCTAAGCGAAGCGAAAGCGGTGTGACAGAGTCAAAAACACTCTGGGGCTTACTTGTTTCAGTGAGCGTTCAAGCGCTCACTGAAATAGCAGCAAAGCTGCCGCGAGGTTACGAGTAAGTAGCGAAGCGGATTACGAGTATCCTCTTTGACTGTACCCCAACAGCTATATATCAAAAACCCAAAACAAAAAGCACGCACAAGGGTGGGGGCAAAATGCCCTGGATACCCTTACACGCGCCAAAAATGACGTTATATCCACGCTTGAAAAGTATAGAAAAATCTGCTATACTTAATCTACCGCGTGGTAAAAGTGCGAGGGTGTGTGTTGTTTTAATCGGTCCACCTTTGCTACCGTAGGCTGTGAGTGCAATCACAACCTACGGCCATGCGGCTCCTTTTGTCTTGGAGCCTTTGAACAAAATTGATAAAGAACTTTTCCGCCCACTGCCTAAAACAGTTAGGCTTATTTTTATATAATCATATTGCATTTTAAGCCAAAAGTCAACAACTCAATATGAGCTGTATATACTCTATTATGGTGATATAATTGGAGTATAAACACATTAAATATTTACGTATTGACAAAGGCCTAACCCAAGAACAAGTAGCCAAACAATTGAATATTGCAACGAGGACATATTCTGGATATGAAAACGGTTCAAGGAATATACCGGTTCAATGTGTTGCCGAGTTAGCGAAAATTTATAAGACAAGCGTAGATTATTTACTTGGGCTTACAGATGAAAAAAGGTCGTATCCACGTGCAAAAAAATAATTTGTACAAGTTAATTTTAGACTTTTTTATTAATCCATTTCTACTTCTACTACAGATATTAAGATATGGATGTTTCTGCAAATGGCATAACCACCTTAGTACAACATCGTATAGCAGTAATTCTTATTTGTGGCAATGGGATACCAATTAGAATAATTTCGTTTGTCCCAATTTTCAACTTATTTGGGGCAAAAAAACGCATATTACCCAAAACCGTATTTTTCGAAAATGGTGATACATGGAATGTTTTTATTTTTTAAACAACTCTAATAGACCGCAAGCGGTCTTCTTTCTTTGCATCTGGTTCAATTAGTCAAGCCGCATTTTTCAATGAACGGATTTTCTTTTTGCCGTTTTTAATTTTTCCGATCGCCATTCCGTTCATAATTATCATTGACAGGCCAACCATCAACTTCATCTTTTTCAGCCCTCTTATACAATGGTCCTCAAACATATAATCCCGGTCAAGCCTGCCAGATTCATCTACTAGCAGTGAATTATCAGATATATCCTGTGATTTTTCAAGAAGTTCAGAAAATTCTTGGGGGCTACACCCCCAAACCACTGTAAACTGGACAGCTAAGCACTTTCTCAAGTGAATGCACTTAACAGTCCAGTCTCTGCAATATACAGGAAATAAATTCTGTAATATCCTGGAATTTATCTGTGCAACAATTCAATGTCTTCTGATTCAACAGTTGTCACAAAATATGACAGCCAATTTTCAGCTAATTATGGGTTTTTACATCAAACCTATTAATCTTGAATTATTTCGGGGTCTGTATCCATAGCTACATAAGAATACCACAATCCCTTCGCATCTACTATTGAATATTCATTGGTAAATATTGTATATTTACCATCTGCATCAACTTCATATGTTACAATCAACACCTTATTATCAAATTCCGAAAGTACGATATACTGTTCTTCTAAATTTGTTATGAGCTCATATTTTCTCTTATCCTCAATGCTTTTGGTGGTTTGAAAGTATATTCCAGACAGGTATAACACAGCAGTCACTGCTAAAGAAAACGCAAAGAGCTTATTAATGGCGTTCTTTATACATTTATTTCGCATTGAACGGATTTCTTTTGCAAATAGTATACATAATAGTGTAACCCCAAATAAAAAAATGACAATTATACATACTATCACAAAAAATTTATTCATCCAAGTCATAAGCACATTATTATGGAAGGTGTCTACTATTCTTCCTAAGTTAAGTACATTTAATAAACCAAGCAGAACACTAAATAGACCAGTCAATGAAAGGGAATAAACTTTATAAAAAAGATCCTCTTTATATTCTTCTTTTCTTTTTTGTTTCATTATTATTGGTACAAATGCACATGCAATTAGGAGGAGCAGCATTCCTATAAGAATGAGTGTTTCGTTAATTGATGTGGTAAAGTATTTCCCAGGTATCCCATAATAGTTTTCACAATCCTTTTTCCACATATCTGCATAAACAAAATTTAACAGTGCATACCCTGCTGTAAGCAGTCCAGTGATTAATGTGAATATTGGAATATTGTTTTTTACTTTATCAAGTATACTAGATTTTTTGTCTTTTTTCTCTTCTTTTGATTCCATACACTACTTCCTTTCAAATCCATACGTTTTTCTACGAATATTATTTAGATAATGTCACCATTGCTTATTAATTGAAAATCCTTTTGTCGTAAATGCTTCTGAAATATCTCTAATATCTAATTCTAAGTAGTCAGCATTAGTATCATTTATGCTTGTAAAGCTATACTCTTGCCGATATGAATATCTTTTCACCTTATGTAAACTATATTTACAATCCTCTTTGTAACTAGAGGTAATAAACATCCAGCATCGTCATCTGTTTTATCATAGAATTATACTATTTCCCCTATTTCGCTTTGCTCCATTCGATTTTTATATAAGTTCGCATAACATCTCTTAAAAAGGTAATATCTGCATACAACTTATCATAATTAAGTAAATTCTTTTTTCTATCTTCTAGTTCCTGTAATTCTTTGTAAAACCTATTAGGACGATCCATTACAGATTCATTTTCACCTGTATCTAAATCCTCATAAGTTTCACCAGTTGGTTCTAAAGAAGTGTTTCCTCTAAGATTTTTAATGTCTAGTTTAATAACTTTTAAATCAGCCCCCTTTTTTGACCTCATAACACCTTTTGAAATCGTCCATCATCATTTTGAGAAAGTCAACCAAAACATCATTTTTTCCAGCATTATCAGATTTTTTTAATAAAAAATTCTTGGATTCTTTTTTTGCATCTCCATTTTGGGATTTATCAGGACCAAAATATAAAATGAACAATTCAATTTTTTGTTGAGCTTTTATGAGGATTTCAAGTGCTTTTTCTGTATCCTCTTCATGAAGTAAAGAAAAATATAGTGCTGCCGTCTCTGCAGTAGTCTCTCGCACCTTTTGAATCCATTCTATGCGTGCTTCGGTTCTTTTATTTTTCTTGACACCTTTTGTTGAATAGATGACTCTTATTACACGATAATTGCAGAAGCCAATGAAACCCATGCTCCATTAGATAATAATATTTCAGCCAATAAATCTTTCATAGTAATAATTCCACCTTTGTAAATTACGATTTACCAAATTATAACACAGACGAATGCAAAACGGTAGTAGTTATTATATGCTCATAATTTGAAACAAATTGAGTCTTATTAACTTCTCTGTGAACCAAGTAATAATAATTGGGAACTATATAATTAACAGACTGTTTTCTAATATTTCGTTTATTCTTTTAAAAGCACATACGTTAAACACAATAGGTAGTGCATAACGTATAAATAATAGAAAACGTATAAATACATACTTAAAGACACTAGATATAGCGAAATATATTGTATTTCTTCTCATATTTAATGTTTTTATTTCTCCTTAAACCTACATTTTCAATATCCCTTTTTGATGATATGATAATATCATCAAAAGAACAAAATTATAGAAAAAAAGGAGGATAAAAATTATGCCAAACTGGATAACAAATAGATTAATACTCAATGGTGAAAGTAAAGAGACCATTAATGAGATGCTAGGATTTTTAGAAGGAGAAGTTGAGGGAGAAAATGAGGGAGTAAAAACAGGGATTGATTTCAATAATATTATTCCCATGCCAGAAGAACTAAAAACTACTAAAGCTAGTCTTATGGCAGATAATACTTACAGTGAGACAGTGAGTTTAATGATTGGTGGGATGAGGATTCCTGCAACATTATATGGAAATATCTGATAGAATAAGTAAGGGAAAATTTAGATGTACATTGGTGTGTAACTATATTAGAATATAAAGAGATATTTAACAGAAGAAAAGGAGGACTTAAATATGTGGGCAGGATTTCTTATTTTAAATTAGCTGTTTGACTTTTTCATTTTTGTATAAATAGCTTTTACTCAATCCTGATAATTGTATGATTCGAGGGATTGTAATTTCTTCGTGATTATGAATCATGTCCTCTAATACTATTTTGAGTGTTTGGTATTTCTGTTCTGATATTTGTTTTCTTGCCTCCTGCATAGGAGATGTATTTCGCTCATGGTCTTTTGGCATACCTTCAAATCCTTTTTTATTTAATAGTTCTATTTTACAATGGATTTGAGAATTTATAAAGTAGAATTAATAGTAGATGTAAAAAAGGTTGGGAAGAATTTTGAGTAAGAGTAAATATAATAAATTAGAGTTGATTGGTTTGCTAGTTTAACTTTAAAAAAAGTAAAAAATAAGCCTCAAGTGACTATATTATAAGGCTTTATCGTCAAGTAGTCGTGGAGTAGATTATAGAGGTATATATCGGTTTTTTAGCTTAAAGGATATCAAAATAAATATCTTTAAAGCTATATACTTAACGTAGAAGGTTATCGCATGATAGAAAAAATCATAAGATTTATGCGTCTGAAAAGCGGATATAAACAAGAAGATCTTGCTGAATTGGTAGGACTAAAACAAAACTCGTTCTCGGATTATGAAAGAGGCTCCAGTTCACCCAGCTTTGAAACAGTAGTGCGAATAGAACCTGACCAGATTTTATGGAAGGGAAATATTACTGCTAAAGAAGAAGCGTAACAAAATAGTACCATGGCATTCAAAGCCAACTTTTCAGTGGAACCCTGGATACCCTCCATTGACAATGGAGGGTAATAGTTAGACAACTATCGAAGAATATTTACTTGAGCTTACAGATGAAAAACAACCATATCCACGTGCATAAAATAAGCCCACTTTATGGTCTGCTACACAGCCACATACAAAGGCAGCCAGATATGCACTGAACTAAACGGCGTGTTTGATTTAGGATTAGACAAAAAATATTACTTGCCCAAAGAGCTCAATAAACTCATGATTCCATACAACAATTTTACTGTGGAAAAGTCAAGTCTGGATTTTATTCCTATGACGCTGTCTTCCGAATACGAATTGCCATATATTCTTTTCCTGGAAGTTCTATTTTGAAGCGTCCGCTAAAAATGCCTCTGTTGGAGATAGTCATCTCCCATGTATCAATCACTTCGACCTCATACTTATTCTCATTATCAAAACAGAATTCTCTAAAGGATGGCCGCATAAAGCTATAATAGTAAAGATTATAACGATTGTCAGGGAAAAGGCTTTCCACCGTCGCCGCCACACAATCCCAACCACTTTCCAATGGCATTAATCCCGATCCGGGCGTCTGTGCCAATATTTCGTACATAAATTTAAGCCGGTTAGGGCTGTCTCCATGTAATAACCCTCCATGAGACCACCAAAGTATATCCAACGGATTCAAATAAGTCTCTCCATGGCCTGCATAGCCGCCCCGGCACATGGTTTCCCAAAATCTGCGGACCATTTCCTTGCCGCTGATATTTCCCCAGCCATGCTGGATATTCCCTTCATATGCAATTTCATCCAGTACCACCGGCTTTTGATATCGTTCCCTCCACTCATTGGTCAGCTCCGCCGATTTATAAAGGTCCTGCCTTTGGATACTGCAGTGGGTAATCCATGGGCGTGAGTAGTCATAAAATGGCTTACAATTATGAATTGAGCGCAAATGCTTATATGGATCATAATCGCAAAGGATTTTTGCATACCTCTCCCAGTCTTCAATGGACTTCTGAGGCATTAAATCATATTCATTAGCCAGAGACCACCATACATTACGATAGGCTGCAAACCTAGCAATCACATACTTCCAATATAAATCATCACATGCCTTATCCATAAGGCTAAAGCCCCAGCGGTCATAAGGATGCATAATAATCAAGTCTGCTTCTATGGATAAATCCCTAAGCGCTTTTATACATTTCTCTATATGCCTGAAATGCTCTACATTAAATCTTGTAAAGTCCCATTGATTTCCGGGAGCATTTCCTACAAATTCGATAAAATTGTCTTTTGTCAGCAATGAACTGTCACATGGTGTTCCCTCATATGGATAGGAACGGGGCTCCCCTAAATTGTAATCATAGTGTTTTGGAAATATACAAAAACGGATCTTATTAAACGCACTATGTTTTAATGTTTCAAGGGTCTGCTCAACCAAATCATCCGACTGCAATGCCCATACGTAGCACGTCGTGCCAACTGAAAAATAAGGTTTTCCGTCTTCATAAGCGAAGTGATATGTATGCGCTACCCGTACAGGACCATGATTATTCCCCTGAGCATTAACAACCGTAAAATGACCGCTATATCTTTCTTCGGAAAAATTGCCGCTTATCTCAAAGGTATAATCGTCAACAAAGGACGGCATAAAGCGCACTTTATAAACGCCGTCTCCATCATAAAAACCATTAACTGTTTTTTCCTCATTTTTACTTTTGAATGTTCCTTTTATCTGATAATCCACAAATGGATTTTTATCTGCGAATCCATAGCAGGTTATCTCTAAAACATCCCATCTCTCTACTTGCTGTCTGTAATCAAATTGACTCATTTTTTCTCCCTTTCTTTTTTACTTAGTATACTATGATTTTACGGCCATACGTGCCGAATCAGTATTATTAATCGAAACGCCAGTTAAAAGACATATCCCCCGACCAATAATCCAATAACAAAAACAAACAGCTTGCGCTTTTATAAATCTCTGCATCTTCTTTATATTTATCTTCATCCAATCTCGTTCTCCTCATTTAAATAAAAATAAGTATACAAATATTTATATACTTATTTTAACAAACCTTAAGTGAGATTGCAATTGGCTCTTTGATTAATCTCTATGCTTTCAGCCCAATATAAATATGTATTTCGGCATCTTCCATATCACTATTTTGATATTCCTCAAAATCACAAACGAAGGAGCGGGGCAAATCCATGCACCAAAGCTCCTGCCAAAACTTTGTGACTGCTTTATGCATATCGCCCTTAACAATAAACTTCGCATATTTTCCAGCAGGAATTATTCTTTTTATTGTCCCGTGTGGGATGTTCTGAGTTTTGTCCACCTCACAGGCAACAATGATAGTATAATCGTCTTTCTCATTTCCCTCATAATCTGTATAAATACCTAATGCTTTGTCATTCTTTTTATCTTGAATGGCTGTATAGATTCCTTCCTGATAGAACCGTTCCCATAGGCTCCCTATAACAATCCCCATATCAGGTGCTGTGTTATTTGTTCTTGCACTTAATCCAACTACTTCTTTTTCGTCCAAAATAACAATTTCATAATTCATTTATTCTTGCCTCTTTCTTTTTTGATTGGTAAAGTATAACATAGTAAACACGACAACTGTTTGTCATCATTAAATATTCTTATCTTTTATTGATTATACTTTGCAGGCTCTCTATCCTCTTTTGCACACTGCGGCAAAGGCAACTCCTTCTTTTATCCTTAATCAAAGGAGACTTCTTTAGAATTTCATTAAATTCCTCTTCAATTCCTTTTAATTTAAACAAATCAAAGTCTAAGGCATGTTCTTATTCATTAATACATAATTCATTGAATCACCTTTACCCCTCATTTATTGATATACTTTAGTTATAGTATAACACACAAATTTCTTTTTTAAATCAAAAAAATTTCATTAATAGTTGACCCGCGATATACTATGTGGTACGATATATATCAAGGAGGCGTCGTATGAATATAGACGAATGGAAATCACAAATTAAGCGCGGCACTCTTGAGTACTGCATTCTGCTTTTAATCAATAAACGTGCCTATTACGGATATGAAATTATAAATGAATTTGGCAGATGGCCTATTATTACTGCCAAAGAAAGTACGATTTACCCATTGCTGAGACGCTTACAAAAGGAGAATTATTTAAGTTCTTTTTGGCAGGAAACGTCCGAAGGATTACCCTCACGAAAGTATTATGCTATCACAGAAAAAGGTATAGAATATTTGAAATTGATGTCAATAGAATGGGAAGATTTAATTATCGCAGTTTCCATCATGAAAGGAGAATAACACGTAATGGACAAAGATTTAGAAAAATATCTTGAAGCAGTTAATCAATCGTTAAAACCAATGCCTCTTTCTGAAAGGCTTGATATAGTTAAGGAAATCAAAAGTCATATTGAAGAATTATCTAAGGACAGAGGAATGTGCTCCCGGGAGATTCTTAAACAGCTTGAACCACCAAAAGAACTGGCCAAAGCATATTTAGGCAATTCAATCTGTAAAAGCAATAGCAATTCATTTAATTGGCGCAAATTTCTCATGGTACTATCATTTTATAGTTTAGCAGGATTCTCCGGTATGTTTATACTCCCTATTTTCAGTGTACTTGCAGGAGGCTTAAAATTTTGTGCGATAATCGCATTCATTGCCGGACCCCTCGAAATTATTAGTTATTTGCTGGGTTTTGACCTTCCTTTTGCCCTCATGCAATTTGGTCCATTCACCCCACATCCGCTTCTTGCATTTCCACTATCCATTATTATGGGAATTATCTTTTTATTCGCCGGACATAAATCATGGCAAGTGGTCATTAAATATATTAATACTTTTAATAAAAAGAAAGAGGGCTTGCATCGCAGCTGATTACCCGGCTGTTTTACAAGCCCTCTTAAAGTCAAAGTGGATATCCGCACCTTCAACTAATTATCACTAAATTCCATCATTTTATAATCCTTAAGAGTTCTTCACCGATTTTTATTTTATCCTTACTAATTACCTCTACATCTTTCAAATCATCTGTATTCGTAATTACTATTGGTGTTACTGTTAACTTTCCAGCTGCTTTAATGGCTTCAACCTCAAATTCTACTAATAAATCACCGGCTTTTACCTGAGCATCCTGCTGCACATGGATTGTGAATCCCTCACCGTCCATTTCAACAGTATCCATGCCAATGTGCATTAAAATCTCTACACCCCCGTCTGTTGTCAGTCCGACAGCGTGTCCGGTTGGGAAGACAGTTGTAACAACACCGTCTGCCGGAGCCCGCAGCTCTCCTGCGCTTGGTTCGACAGCCACGCCTTTTCCCATAGCCCCTGAGGAAAATACCGGATCCTGAACATCTTCCAGTTTTACAACCTTTCCTGTTAACGGACTCATTACTGTTTCATTGGCAGTACTCAACGATGCCTGAACCGCTTCCTTATTGGCTTTGCTTTCAGTTTCTTCTGAAGCGGCATCTTCTTTCTTCTCGTTAAAGCCTAAAACTAATGCTAAGATAAAGCCAAGGATAAAGGCAACTAATAAAGCAATAACGCCGGCGACAACATTTGATTCAACACCGGGCACAGTACTTCTAAAGTTTGGAATAATAAAGATACTAGCACTAAAGGCAAAGGTTTTTACGCCGGCGAAAGCAGCAATGGCTCCGCCGACGGCACCACCGATACAACCGGCGATAAATGGTTTTTTTAGCGGCAAGGTTACACCATATACCGTCGGCTCGGTAATACCAAAGATAGCTGCTATTCCTCCGGAGCTTGCCAACCCTTTTAATTTAACTTCTTTTGCTCTTAACATAACCGCAAAGGATGCTCCTGCCTGAGCCATAACTGCGGCGACTGCCATTGGCAGCAGTGTATCATAGCCATTCAATCCCAGGTTATTAAATACAATTGGTACAAGCCCCCAGTGCATTCCGAATATTACCAGTACCTGCCAGAAACCGCCTATAATTAACCCGGCAATAATAGGGCTTAAGCTATACACGGCAGTTACTACCCTTCCTAATACCGAACCGATAATTAAGCCTAAAGGTCCGATCACAACAAAGGTTAAAGGAACCATGATTAATATGGTCAGCAATGTAACGCCAAAAATACTGAAAACTCGGGGAACAATTTTACGAATGAACCGTTCCACATAGCTTTGGATAAATACAGCAAGAATAATCGGAATTACCGTAGCGGCATATCCTGCTCCATAAACTACCGGAATCCCAAAGAAATCCAACGAGTTTTCAGCAGTGAATCCCGCAAGGTTTGGATGAACTAACGCCATCGCTAAAGCGATTGCTAAATATTGATTTGTATTAAACTTTTTCGCTGCCGTAAATGCTAATGCAATTGGTAAAAAGTTTAAAAACCCATCAGCTGCGGCATATAAGATCTGATAAGTACCGGATGTGTCTGCAAGCCACCCGACGGCGACAGCAAGGCTTAACAACCCTTTCAGTACACCGGTTCCGGCGAGAATGCCTAAAAATGGGGTAAATATAGATGAAATAACATCAATGAATGTGCTGACGATACCCTGCTTCTCTTTAGGTGCATTATCATTTGTCCCTTCACCTATACCAGCTATTTTCACCAGCTCCTTGTGAACCTCACTGACATTGTTTCCGATCACAACCTGGTATTGCCCGCCACTTTGAACAACCTGGACAACACCTGGATGATTCTTTAGTTCTTCAGTCTTGGCTACAGACGCATCTTTCAATTTAAAACGTAAACGAGTTGCACAGTGAACGACACTATTAATATTTTCTTTACCGCCAACTAACTTTAATATATCTGCAGCAATTTGTTGATTCGTCATATCTTAACCACCTTTCTTGTTAACCCAGATAAATCCTGGTTCGTTTATATTTTGCCTTTCAGCTTAAATTTAGACCATGGACGTAAATATGGTAAAATCTGTAGCGATTCTTTTGTCAAATGTCCAACGACATTTGACATTTCATAATTTTCCATTTCTCTAAGAGCAATATGCAGTTCGCCTTTATACTGCCCGAAGTTATTGTTGCCAATTGTGATATCTCCCCGCTTGATTGTATGGCAATTATGGATTGGAATATCACTATCCTTATGCTTGAACCTGGGCAAACTGGAACGCAGCATATAAGCAGACCTGTCTCCTCGATAACTGTGTAATTCATTTTCAACAATATCACGTTCAATATCTGAAATGTCTTCCGCCAGTTCAACACTTAATGTGGGGTGCGTCTCATTCCACGTCTTTGCCATTGCTTTTAGTTCACCTTCAGACGCATATGCGTTTCCAATAATAATGTCATCAATCAATCCAGTTAACATAAAGTGACAAACCTGTGAGGCTATATCTATATCACGATGATCTTCTAGTGTACATAAACCGTCTTGTACCGGCCATGGACCTAATTCACCCACCTGACTTGTAACAAAAGCGGCAGTACCTATGTTATGATTGCGGAATTGATATGCACAGTGTTTGAAGAATTCCTCATCCAATCCCGAATAACGCATCGGGTAGAAATTATGTGACCCTAAAAGATGATCAGCCTTTGGTGAGAATGACATAATGTTGTCAATATAACTTGTTCCAACACTCATATTTACTTCAATCTTCAAGCCATATGGATTACGGGTCATCTCTGCTTCCTCACGCCCGGTAAATCCCATATCCAATCGGATTCCATAAGCGCCTAATTCATAAAAAAAAGATAGATCATCGTAGCTGACACCAATTTGATTAAATATCTTTGGGTTAATGTCCACCATGACTTCCATGCCCAATCCACTTGCATATTGAACAACTTTTTTAAAATTGTTGACAACTTGCTCACTATCTCCGGTTAATTCTAATAAGCTGGTAAAAATTCGTTTATAGCCATATGAATGCGCTAAATCAATATAGGCCTTATCTTGTTCAAACGTTGAACGCTCTGGATAAATCGAGATCCCAATACCCATCTGATTCCCTTCTTTCTAAAATTTTAAAGTGCTAAAGTCTGCTATAAAAATTCATTTATTTATCTAATCGCTAGAAATAATATCCAAGCACCTGTATAATTATTATGTATAAAAATGAAATTTTTATAACAGCCTCTTTGGTAAAGGCAAAAATGAATATTTCATATTGACATCAATGAGCATTAAGTGTATGCTGTATATATAGAAACAGCACACTGAAATGAAGGAGTGGTGATGTAGTAATATGAAGGTCTTAATATCAAATACTTCGGATATTCCGTTGTATCAGCAAATAAAAGACCAGATAAAGGATGCCATCTTAACTGGCGATCTGGCAGAGGGAGACTCCCTCCCCTCTATCCGTAACTTCGCCAACGATTTAAAAGTTAGTGTCTTAACGGTTCGGCGGGTATATGATGAGCTTGAGGAAGAAGGGTTCATTACAAGCCGTGCAGGCATAGGGACTTTTGTTTCCGCCGGTAATTTAGAGCTGTTGCGGGATTCTAAGCGGCGGCTTGTGGAGCAGAAGATGCAGGACATGATACAAACCGCAAAATCACTTAACATCAGCAAAGAAGAGTTAAATGAGATGATGGATATTTTATATGAGGAGGATTGATGATGAGCAATATTCTAGAAGTAAGTGGATTAAATAAATCCTATCAGAATTTTTCATTAACCGACGTCAGCTTTACGCTGCCGGAAGATTGTATTACTGGTTTCATTGGTATTAATGGCGCCGGAAAGACGACCACTTTACGAACAATACTTGGCCTTGCACAAAAAACTTCCGGTACAATAAAGATTTTTGGGAAAGACATTGAGGATAATGAACGAGAGTTGAAAGACCGTATCGGTGTTGTTATGGACGAAGGGTATTTCTATAACGAATTATCCCTGGCCGAAATGAAAAGTATTATTGCACCGGCCTATACAAAATGGAGCGAAAGAGATTATAAAGACTATATGGAGAGATTTTCCCTTAACCCCAGGCAGGAAATTTCAACATTGTCAAAGGGTTTGCGGATGAAGTTTGCATTAACACTGGCCCTATCCCATAGAGCGGATCTTTTGATTATGGATGAACCCACAAGCGGACTTGACCCTTTAGTCAGAAGCCAGCTTCTAGCGATTATGGCAGATTATATGAAACCAGGCGGTAAAGGTGTATTCTTTTCCACTCATATTACCTCTGATTTAGATAAAACCGCCGATATGCTGATTCTTATTAATAACGGGAAAATATTATTCGAGCAGGAAAAGGATGACTTACTTTATAATTACCGTTTAGTAAAGGGCGATGTTAAGTATCTAAGTGATGAAAACAAAAAATTATTCTTAAATATCAAGACAACAGACTTTGGTTTTACAGGCGTTACAAAAAGAATCTCGGAAGTCCAAAAAAGTATACCGGGTATTTTAATTGAAAAATCATCCATTGAAGATATTATGCTGGGCTATATAGAAGGAGGGCAAAAATGATGTTATTACATTTAATTAAAAAAGATATTCTCCTAGTCAAAAATAATGTGCTGTTTATGATGTTTGCCATTATCGCAATACCTTTTTTTATCGCATGGCGCCTCCCCGAAGCCGGAAGCTTTAGAAGCCCTCTTGCGTTTATATATATGGTTGTTATGGGCGTTTTGATGATATGTATGTTTGTATCCACGGCAGAAGCCAAATATCCAAAAGCAGCTTCCCTACTCTGTGCGCTCCCTTACTCCCGCACTACCTTTGTGATGGCTAAATACGTACTTTTCTTATTGATTTTTGCCTACTGCTTTATTGTACACACTTTAGTATCCTTAATTTTAAGCGAGATAGCGCCACTGAGCCCAACAGTGGTTTTGGCATCACTGTTGGGCATTACAATCATATATGGAATTTATATGCCTTGTGAATTTAAATTTGGCTATGAAAAAACAAAATTTGTTTTCATGCTGAGTATCTTCACCCTTTCATTTGGGACGCCTTTGATTTCCAACTTAATGAAGCGTACCAATATTGACTTTTCAGCATTGTCAGCAATACCGGCGGCAATTCAATGGCTGGTATTGGCTGCGGCAACTATCATGATTTTGTTCATTTCAGTAATGGCGTCTATTAAGATTTATTCCGGAAAAGAATTGTAATTTAACCGCATCTTAAATGCCGCCTGAATAATTTATATTTTTTCCCTGACCTCGTCATACAAGAAAATCTGTCCACCGTCGTGAGAATTTATTCCATAATTTAAAGCGTCGGTGGCTTCCTGATAGTACTTATGTAATTCAAAAAGATTTTCAAAACTGCTGCTAATTCCAACAAACATATTGTTTTCAATAAAAATTTGGTTAAGTTTATTCATATCTTTTTCTGCATTCATTACCACATTCTCTGTACTAAAAATAATTAAAATATAATTGGAATAGACGGAGTATTTGAATGCCGGCTCTGTATTCTTAAACAAATCTCTATAGTATGCAAGCTGTGCCGGCCCAGCGCCACATTGATTTACATCTACAACAGATAAATAGATATAAGTCTTGAGATGCTTATAAACAATTTCAACATGCGCTGTATATAGTTTCTTATCTTTAAAGTCTCCATCAATAAGTCCGCTAACCAGAGTTTCTAAATATGACTGCCCATATTGGTTGTAAAACTCATCTTCCTCAAGTTCTCTGGTAATCAAGTCGCAAACAATCTCAAAGAGTTCAGGGTCAGTTTCATCAAATGGTTTGTTACATGCCACCATACATGCACAGCCTACTTGAATATAATCTTTATCATAAATTTTGCCGAAAATCCTATCATATTTCAATTTATCGCTAAGCAAAAAAGTGATTTTTTCCGCATTTGCCACAGTATCAAAAAAATATTCATTTTTATAAAACTCTAACCGTTCAGGGCCAACGGTACCGTTTGTAACAATTTCTACCCAAATAGGGTCATCTGTAGTAATGTTATCCGTATATGCTATTAGCTTATACTCATCGTCATGAGTCAAGATAGGGTTTCCCAAAATCTTATATGCCTTATTTAATATACATTGTATGCCTTTCACATTTTTAAGGGCTTCTAGTTGCTTTCTCTTGTTTGTGGTACTATCACGCATGAAAAACGCTCACCTCCTACTTCTTCAGTTACCTATTAATTAATATCTATTCATTCATTTATACTGCTATTATTATATCATAATTACCATAAATGTGCCACTTTCTATTGTGATCGGATATCCTTTTCTACATAAAATGTATAATCTTTCCACTATTCCGGGCTGAAAGTTCAATCTTCAAACCTCGGTACATTAATGTTTCCCCTGTATAAGTACCAATTTATTTATGAGATATAGCATCTTCTGCCACATATACCCTTTCTTTCTCCAAGTCCTTTAGATATAACACATAGGTATCATATACAGTCGCATATCTATAGGCAAAAATCAGTTGATCGCCCGTCTTTATGTGACTATATTGCTATTCGCTCATATTCATCCCAGCCTGCACCCGGCCTCCCAGTGTGATCACTGTATCTATTTTTTCTGCATTTTGGTTATCATATAATCCAATCTGTGCTCCCGGATTTATAACCAGCCATTTGATTAACCGATAGTGGGGTAAACGAAGAGAGCACTGCTGATATACTGCCTGCATATTCCAGCAATTTACATTATCACTGATAAAATGTCCATCGTATACAGTCGTTGTTTTCATATCAGTTCTCATGCCGCCTGCTGCACATGCTTACTCGTAACCTCCCAGCAGCTCTGCTGCTATTTCAGTGAGCGCTTGAACGCTCACTGAAACAAGTAAGTCCCCAGCGTGTTTTTGACTCTGTCACATCGCTTTCGCTTCGCTTAGAAGCGGGGGACTTCCTTAGGAGGTTAAAAAAAGACCTTACTGACTATCAAATCAGTAGGGACTTTTACATTTCGTGCATAATGAGATCCACATTTAAATAATTGGCATAATATTGATAATATATATCACGAATCACAGAATTGGGGGCTTGCAGCACGACTTCATACATAAGCCCTGCTTCTTTTATTGTTAACAAACCCAGATAAAAAAGCAAGGATAAGAAATCCTCTTCTTGAAAAGGTATTGCAAAATTAAAGTTGCTGACGATATCCGTTTCTAAAGTTTCATTATTCATAATCTTTTCCAATATTGCCTGCTTCGACTCCTCCTCCTGGAACAAATCAAACATTGCCGTCAGCTTATGATAATCACTTTTCATATTAGGGTCAGTTAATTGCTCCGGAATCCCTTTAGCCCGCTGGTACTCGTCTATAAAATATAGTACCATATTGCTATTAAACACTTTACTTTCCGAATTTTTGCAAAAACGATAACCGTTGTAACTCTCGGTCAATATCTCCATTGTTTCTTCTATAGTATCAACATTAATCTTCTGTAAAAGATTTTTTGTTTCTTCTGCTGTAAAACCAGCCATCTCATTGAATTCAGGAAACATTGATATGTTTTTGGCAATATTAAATCCACTGGTAAGACTATCTAGCGTCAATGAGGTTACACCTGTAATAAATATTCTATCTATGCAGCCACTGCCTGCATGAGATTTAAATACCTCATAAAAACTTCTTACAAATCCATCTTTACCGGTAAATTTCCTGAATGCCGCCATATCACTTAGTAAGCCATTGGCGAAGTGATCATATTCATCTATCATAATATACACTTTTTTACCAACCAATAGATATATCTCTTTTAAATAGGTATCCAATACATTAGCAATATTCATGTCTTGATATTTAGGTACTTCGACTCCTAAATGATAATATTTACAAAAAAACAGAGGCTGGAATAAACTGACTGTGAAAAACTTTCTTTAAGCTTTGACTCATTCTCTATATCTAATTTTGAAAAATCCAATCTTAGCACATAATAACTTCCGGCCAATGCGGTTTTATGGTTTCCAATATACGTATCTTTAAAAAGTATATCAAAATCATCAGCGTATTTCCTATCATAGTAATATTGTAAAGTAGATACAAACAATGTTTTACCAAATCTACGCGGCCTTAAAAATACTGAATACTTTGTATTTATATTTTCCAGATATTCTATATATTCTGTTTTATCCACATATAGATATTTTTCATTTCTAATTTCTTTATAATCACTTATACCGTATGGAACCTTTTTCCTGACCAAGCCACTCACCCCTAACTTAAATTCGCTTATGCTGCAATTGTACCACAGAAACTTTTTTTTGTATATTTGTCACCAGATATGAGATATCTATATCATCGTACAAAGGCATACATTTTCATATCAATAATCTTTCCATTTTAATGGTCTTTTTTCGCAATACGCGCTCAATACATTATTTATGAAATCTGCGGCATCTTTTTCTGTATAAGGGAAAGCTAATCCATCTCTTAAATTAGCGTCATCTTAGAGAAATCCATTATATTGGAAGAGCTAATACAATAGTACCTGCCGTAATCAATAGTCCGCCAATGATAGATTTCATATTAACAGTCTCACCTAATATCAAAACTGCTAAAACCATGCTGATAACAACACTGAATTTATCAATGGGTACCACCTTGGAAGCATCGCCTAACTGGAGAGCTTTGAAATAGAAAAGCCATGATAACCCTGTAGCGCAACCCGAAAGGATAAGAAAGAGCCAACTCTTTTGACTAATATTGGCCACCTCATTTTGTTTGCCTGTTATAAAAACGATTCCCCACGCCATGACCAGCACCACTACCGTTCTAATTGCGGTCGCTAAGTTTGAATTCACATTATCAATTCCCAGCTTTGCCAATATAGAGGTCAATGCTGCAAATAGCGCTGATAACAGGGCATATAAAATCCACATATAAACATCTCCATTCCTTTTAGTATCTAATTTCATATTCAGCCATAAGCCTGCTTTCTTCCAGCGATTATTTCTCTTACATATAAAAACTAATCTACCTAAACCTGTACATCTTCTTTAATCGCTCCAGAATCTCAAATACTACCGGACATACGCTTGCAAATTCCAATACACCATACAAACTCCATAAACGCTCTGGTTGATCCGTATATGGAAATTTCTTACATGATTCCGGCTTTGCATCGCCTAATATGCACTCCATCTCTTCATTTAAAAAGGTACATGGACATTCATTCGCCTGATATTTTCCGTCAATCTCCTCTGTATATTTTTCCTTGAACTCATTTAACGTCAGCTTCATATGATTTGCAGCTGCTGTTATTTCTTCCTCTTCATAATCAAAGGAACCGCAATATTCTTTGCAACAATTTCGGCATTGGCTAGTCATAATCTGCAAACAATTCGTTATGTAGTTCCAGAAACTGCTTATCCAATATTTTTTCATCTGCATGACATTTTAAGTAAGTCCTGAACTTTATGTTCTTATTCTCTAACCGGTTACTTGCTGTTTTAACTTCTTCTGGCGATACCATTATCAATTACTCCTCTCCTGTATAGGTTAAAATCACTCAAAAGTTTTTGGGTCGGTATAGCCCGGTTTCACAAGTACATTATCTTTATCTTTAACAAACTCGTTATATACATTTTCCCACTCCCCATAGGAATATTCCTCCACCGATACAGAAATGTACTTTTCCGGTTTACCCATTGTTTTATTTACAATTTCACTGATTTGTTCGGCGGCCTCTTTTAATTGCTGTTGTGAAGGGCCGCTGATTGTTTTAATTACGATATGTGGCATGGCAATGCACTCCTTTATGTCATATTATTTTTTATTTTTACGCCCTCTTTTCCATGATTGAAGTAACAGAAATCAGTTTTTCAAACTTCTTTTTAGACAGTATTTCATGCGTGATGAACTCTCCATTGTAAAATAGACAATTTGGTTACAGCATCCCTTTCTTCCTTTAATGAATCAATCATTCAAAGGGCTTCTCGCTTGGCTCCTTTTAGCCTCCTAAGGAAGTCCCCCGCTTCTAAGCAAAGCGGATTACGAGTATCCTCTTTGACTACTTAATATAGCAACTTTGTACTCCTTTACTAGTAGTATAAACAACAGTCTATCTTTAGTCAAGTTTTAGCTTTGTGCCAAATTGCAGGAAACACCATAGCCCCTTTTGTTCAGCTCTTTCACTTTCTCTCTGATAGTCTTCGCACTTACGCCGGTACTAATTTGCTAATTCCCTTGCGGTTATGTATTTTGTCTCGTCCACAAGACTTAATATTGCATTCATTCTGCTATCCAACATAATTTTACCTCCCCTTAGCAGCAGGGTTATGCTTGCCATATTGGTAAAAAGATTGTAAAATAAAAAAAGGAAAGCTGAAAATTACCCGTAAATAAACCATTATGAATGGAGGATATCAACAAATGAAACTAAACTATAAACGCACCGTTTTAATAGGTTTTGCATTCCTCTCCATCAGCGCTTTCTGGCAAATGTACGATACTGTCATCCCCTTAATACTTAAAAACAGTTTTCATCTGAAAGAAACTGCAACCGGGCTGATTATGGGAATCGACAATGTTCTGGCGCTATTTCTGCTTCCGTTGTTTGGCGGTCTGTCGGACAAAGTAACCGGCCGGTTTGGGAAACGTACCCCCTTTATTGTCTGCGGTACTATCCTGTCTGTTATTGTTATGCTGGTACTCCCATGGGCCGACAATGCCCGTAATTTTCCGATATTCATCATGGCACTGGGGGCCGTTTTGGTTTCCATGGCGCTTTACCGCTCTCCTGCGGTTGCACTGATGCCTGACTTGACACCCAAGCCATTGCGAAGCAAGGGGAACGCTGTTATCAACTTACTAGGAGCCGTCGGCGCAGTCTATACGCTTATTATGATAAAAATCCTGGTTGGCTCCGGAGATACACCTAATTACTATCCACTATTTATATCCATCGCTTTTCTCATGGTTGCGGCCATCACCGTGTTAGTATTGACCATTCGGGAAAATAAGCTGCGTGCCTCCATCGAGGAATTGGATATGTCGCCGGAGCAGCATCGGCAGCCCGGCAAGCTTTCCCCTGCGCTAAGACGCAGCCTGATTTGGATTTTAATATCCGTATCCCTGTGGTTTATGGCATATAACGCCGTTATTTCCGCCTTTTCCCGTTATGCTACGATCGTATGGAGACTGGAGGGCGGGGGTTATGCGGATTGTCTTATGATAGCGACCATCAGTGCTATTATCAGTTACTTGCCGATTGGAATTATATCCAGTCATATCGGACGAAAAAAAACGATTATTGGCGGCATTTCGTTAATGGCTGCCTGTTATTTGTTCGCAGCATTTTTTACGAGTTATCATATCCTTATCAACATCGGCTTTGCTCTGATTGGTATCGCCTGGGCTGCCATTAACGTCAATTCATTTCCCATGGTAGTCGAAATGGCAAGCAGTGCAAAGGTCGGAAAATTTACCGGCTACTATTATGCATTTTCTATGTCGGCTCAGGCAATTACGCCTTTACTGTCCGGATTCTTCCTGGAATATGTGTCATATCGGACATTATTTCCCTACGCTTTTGGCTTCTCGCTCCTGGCACTGCTTACAATGTCCCGGGTCCGGCATGGTGACTCGAAACCGGCACAAAAGAAAGAGCTGTTGGAACATTTCGACATAGATGATTAAGATGAGAAAGAGGGCTTTTTATGACTGCTGTATTGTTTGTTATACTAATTATTATGACTTTATATTTGCTGGCAATAATGCCCCGGATACTGCATAGGGCGGACACCGCTCCTTTTATAAACGTGTATTACGCACATAGAGGGTTTCACGACAATCAGTCTTGTGCACCTGAAAACTCAATGGCAGCATTTAAAAAAGCGGCAAAGCTTAATTACGGCATTGAGTTAGACGTTCAACTTACCAAGGACCGGATTCCTGTCGTGTTCCATGATTTTACGCTGAATCGCGTCTGCGGTACTAAAGGGCGGGTATGCGATTTTACATACGGGGAACTGGAAAAGCTCCGCTTATTCCAATCCGAGGAGACAATTCCCCGGTTATCCGACGTACTGGAAGAAATAGATGGGCTCGTGCCCCTTATCATTGAATACAAAGCGAATGGAACCGACATTTCCGTATGCGCTTATTGTGATGCCTTATTAGCCGATTACACTGGCTCTTACTGCATGGAATCTTTTAATCCCTTGGCTGTTTACTGGTTTAAAAAACACCGGCCGCATATCATGCGGGGACAGCTGGCAATGAATTTTTTCAAGTACGGTTCTCATAATGAAAGAACACCGCTTTACTGGACTCTTCAGAACCTGCTGACCAACTGGATCACGCGCCCTGACTTTATTGCGTATGACCACCGCAGCAAATTCTGCCTATCCAGGTACTTATGCCGTTATCTATACCACACGCTTTCGGTAACCTGGACGATCCAATCTCAGAATGAGCTTGATAACGTAAGGAAAGACAACGATTTATTTATCTTTGAAGGCTTTATCCCATCTTATACTTGTAATGAGCAAACCAGATAAGCCGAAGAGTAATCAGGAACCGAGCCTTGCCATACCGATTGTCGTGGCTATCGCAATCCACAATATACCGGAGGGTATTGCCGTTTCAGTTCCCATATATTATGCAACGGGAGATAGAAAAAGAGCAAAGAAAAAAGCACTGTTTCATGGCTGATGAAGTTTGCCGGGCCGCACAAGTCCAGCTACATCGCTTCTGTTATCTGTGCGGTTATTGGTGTCGCCCTCAGTATCGCACCGTATTTATTCGTAGGGCAGATGATTTTACATTTGATACAAAACG